>SAMEA3663026__coassemble_176_pt1 | contig 212769 bp, 189 predicted proteins | sample SAMEA3663026__metabat2_low_PE_034 | metagenome-assembled genome bin SAMEA3663026 (sample SAMEA3663026) | pig gut metagenome | biome: pig gut; feature: pig-associated habitat; material: faeces | place: France | collected 2012
TGTCTTTTTCAGGCTGTGTATAGCTGAACGTGTACTCATAGCTTTCTCCTGCGTTGTTTGACACTCGGAGGGCGGTCAGCATTTTTTCCTTTGCGAGTCCTTCGGTATATTCAAAAGAATATCTCCTTATTGCGCCTTCGTTTTTGTAATGAGCCGTTATGCTTGTAAGAAGCCTTTTGCATGCAGTGATTTCGCGCGAACGTGCGTCTATGCGGACGTCCTGCCGTTGTTCACCGTTTTCGTCATAGTGAAATTGAACTTTGTAATTTCCTTTTTCGCTTCCAAAGCCTGTGTAAAAAATTTCTTTCGGATAAACATATCCGTCTGACTTTTCGTATTCATAAATTACGCAGTTTCCGTGAACGTCTTCAACTTTCGTTAAGTACCATGTAAATGTTTTTGCGCCGCTTCCGACACATGAAGAAAAGTCCTGCGTATAAATCCGTTTCGTTCCGCTTTTGTCAGTAACTTCCCAATGGTCGCTTTCAGTTCCTGCACCGTAGCGTACTACACGGCTGAACGAAGTTTCCCTTTGAGGTGCGTATGTTATCGTAGTTCCGCGGCGCGACTTTTCTTCAAGTAATATTCCGTCAAGCGTGTAAGTGTCGTGCGTGTCATAATTCGGAAGTCCGAATCTAGTATCTGTGGTAATAGAACTTCCGTAACTTACATCAAATCCTTTACCCATGATTCCGTTACCACCGCCAGAGGAGTAGCTTACCGAAATCTGTGGCTGCATTCCGCGACGTCCTGCAGGAACCGCCAGTTCAAAGTTGAATGAAGCGTCTCCCGTATTGCTTGCCTTTGGCGGATTGAATTTAATAAGGTGTCCGTCAGGCTTTGCAGCTTCGAGGTTCTTGATTGAGTTTAAGTTTACGTCAACAGGGCTTGCGCTTTCGGGCAGCGTGAGCGTTGCGTTTATCATGTCTGTAAAGTGGTTTGTAAGCGAGCGTACTTTATGCTGAACTTTATCGACTTCAAGCCGCTCAAGTTTTACCCAGTTTTTTTTCTGAGTGTCGTAAAAATATGTATAAAGTTCTTCAAGGCTCTGCGGTTTTGCGTTAAGTTCCGCGCTGTAGGGAAGCGTGATGACGACGTCCTTTTCAAACTTTGTTCCAGCTGGCAGGAACCTATAGCCGCCTGATTCTGCAGTTGCGTTGTAAAGCGATTCTCCGGTGTCTGAGACATTGGAAAGGCGAGTGATGCTTATTCTGGTGTCCTCTTTGAGCGCGCCTTCGGGAATTTCGATTGAAGCGTCGCCTAAAGTTACAATTCCGCCTTCCTCTGCTGAAATCAGGACTTCCGATTTTTCTTCGTTTGAAACGGAGACGGCGCGCGATACTGGTTTTGAAACGGCGTTGAGTTCCTCTGCAAAAGCTGCAACCGGACTTGAAGCGGCGAGGTATAAAACTGCCATTACTGCCGCTACGATTTTTCTGCTAAATTTTATTTCGGTTATTTTTTCCGTGTTCTTTTTCATCTCATTTATTCCTTGCCCTGTTTTACTTTTTTTCAAATACGACTTTCACCTGGCTGTCAGGAAAGTTTTCGTTGTCTGCGATGACGACTGCAAAGCCTGACCTGCTGTCTTTAAATGCAATTTCTTCCGGCACCGTAAACTCCGTCAGTTCATAGCCGTTGATTTTAAGAAGGAAACTTTTTTCTGTATCATCATAAGAAACATCCATCGTGTTTTTTATTCCGCATCCCTTGTTTATAAAACCTGAACTTTTCCAGCCGCCGTTGATGTGGCTGAACATTCCGTCATAAACTTTTCCGACTGTATAATAGCCGCTGGCATTTATGAGGACTGCAATCATAAAAGGCCTTTCGTCAATTTTCTGCGAACAGAACACGATTCCGAATCCTGCCTCAGACCTTCCGCTTTCCTTTATCAGTTCAATGCTTAATGGCTCAAAAGTTTCCGCATCGTTTACATAAGGAACAGTCCAGAGCGTACATCCGTCTGCACCCAGATATTTTGTATCGTTTGTTTCAAATGTAAAAACTGTGTTTTGTTCATCAGGTTCAAACAAAGAACTTTCTTCTATTATTTTTGTCTGTTCAGGCATTACAGGATTTTTTTCTTCTTCAAGCGGTGCAAGGCTGCAGGAAAAAAGTGATGCCGTAATAAAAAGGAACGGTAGTATTTTTTTGATTTTCATTTTATTTTTCTCCGTATCAGTATTTGATAAGTTGGTTCAGTGAAACAGTGTATTCGATTGCAGTGCAGAAGCTGCCTTCTGTAAAAAGCGAAGTGCGCTCGGGAAAAATCTTAAAGTAAAAGGTTTTCGTTTCGTAGCTTGTGTTCTGAATCGGGCAGGCAACAAGATGCTTTACGCTCTGGCTTTCAAAGCCCGACACCTGAATCCTGAGGTTCGTCTTCGCACCTGCAGTCGAGTTGTCAAGGTTGTGTTGACCCACGACGATGTCTGCCTGACGCATCGGCGGAACTGTTACGTAAAACCAGTCTTCGTCAAGAAATTCCTTATTGTCTGTTACAAACCTTACGCATACTAGGCTACAGATTCTGTCGCATTCAAGAAACGTTGCATTCGCCCTTACGTCATTCGGCTCGCAGTAATCCCTTATGCTCTCAGATGACCAGCCGAATGCGTATTGTGTTCCTGAAAAATATTTCTGCCCTCGCGACTTGTCCAGACGGTAAACGTATCGTTCACTGTCAGAAAGATTTGAGTCAGTAAAAGATGTTCCGCATCCTTCGTAAATGCAGTTCCATGAAAGCGGAACTTTGTCAGGCGAGCGCATGAGGTAAAACATGTCTGATGCATCGTCTTCTTCCCATGACAGAAACACAGTGTGCTCTGCTGCAAGCGAGTCTGCTTTCGGAACGTCGTCAAACGGATCATTTGGGTTTCTGAAAAGTTCTTCGTTAAATGCGCTGTTATGGCATGAGAAAAAAAACGGAACTATAAAAAACATGGAAAAAATTTTTTTTGTCAAGTTCATCACTTCTCCTTATATATGCTAAACGATGCGCCGACTGTAGGCTTTACGGAAACACAGCCTCCGTCTGATAGCTGCCAGTCAAAGACGATTTCCGTAAAAATGCTGACATTCCTATTGACTGCAAACTCGTACCCTGCAACTGCTTCAAGCGAAAAGACATTCTGGTATAAAAATTTTTCATCTTCATATTTTGGACGTATGTTCATAAACTCGATGCCGTATGCAGGCCCGATTCCGCCGTACAGGGAATGAACTTCGTTAAAGTGAACGTGAATAATTACCGGAAGGCTTACAGACAGTGTGTTGAGGACAAGCGGGTAAGCGCCATTTTTGTTAATGCCTGTGTCCCATGAAAAGTTAAGCCTTAAAGATAGGTCTAAAAGTTTTTCATTTGTCACCATGACAGGCTGAACTGGATAAAGTTCAGCACCTGCGCTAATTCCTCCGATTCCTAAAATCCTGCTTCCCCAGTTAGCGTCTACAGGACTCCAATAAAAAATTGATGAAGGAATTTTAAGTTCCAGAGGGCGTGTCTTTTTCTGATTCACCTCGTCATGATTAAGCCCTGTGATTTCTTTTATTCCATAGAGAATGTTCTGACAGAGAACTTTCATCAGCCTGTCATAATGTTCAATGCTGTCGCCTGCAAAAAATTCTTTTACGACTTTTTTTTCAGAAGCCGAGTAAAGCTTTATTTCTGAAAGCCAGTTCGTTTCGTTTTTCCTGATGTAGCCGTAAAGAAGATAGTCAGTATTTTCTACCGCGCATATTCTGTTTGCATCGATGAGCGTAACAGGAATGCCGTGCCTGCTTTCTGAAACGGGGGAAAAATTTACAAGGCCTTCAAACCAGTGTTTTTTAAGTTCTGAATGAACTGCTTTTGCAGGATTGAAAGGCGGAACTGTTTTTTTTCCGTCAGAGTCATAGACTGCAAGCGGCGCGATTTTTATTTCGGCTGCATGCAAAAAAGAAATTATGAATGGCAAAAAGAGAAGGTATAAGATTTTTTTATTCATCTGCACCTCCCAGTTCTACAAGGACGGCTTTTTCAATTTCAAGGCACTCGCTGTCTGCTGCCGCGTTGTCTTTAAGTATTCTTATGCCACTTAAAATTTCTTTGTATTTTGAACTGTCCGCACGGTTCACATAAAAAAGGCTCTTTATTTTGTAAGAAAGACATTCCATGTCTTCGCGCCGTTCTTTTGCAAGTCTGCTAAACTCATCGTATGCGCGATTAAATTCATTTTTGCCGTACAGACCGGCTGCATGTTTTTTTGCTTCAATAAACGCGCTGTCTTTTTCTGCAGTGTCAACAGTTTTCTTTTTCTGCTCTGCAAGAATCGCATCGTAAGTCTTTGACATGCTGACAGTTTTTGAAAACTGCGTATCTGTCCTGTACTTTATTCTTTCAAGTTCATTTTTTATTTCTTTCTGATTTTCTTCCTGTTCGTTCAAAATTAAACTAATTTTCTTGTCAATGTTTTCAATCATTTCTTTTTCCTGTTCCAGAAAAGCTGAAAGCCGCTCATCAAAAACTTTAACCTTTGCCTCAAGAAATGAAACTGATTTTTTTAGTGCACTGACTTGAAACACGATGAAAATGTTTAAAAACGTCAGTGCAAAAACTGCAGGCAGAAGGCACATGATTTTTTTATTCGGCATTTTCATTCCTCCTATAAAAAGTCAATGAGGAAGTTTCAAGTTCCGATTTGACTTTTTACGCACATTCGCAATGCAATGAGAATGTGCAGACAATAAGAAAGTTTGCAACGCAAACTTGTGGATAAAAACTTTGACTCCATTTTAGGCAAAGTTTTTATTAAACCCTCCCATAAAAAGTCAATGAGGAAGTTTCAAGTTCCGATTTGACTTTTTATGCACATTCGCAATGCAATGAGAATGTGCAGACAATAAGAAAGTTTGCAACGCAAACTTGTGGATAAAAACTTTGACTCCATTTTAGGCAAAGTTTTTATTACAACCTCCTTAAAATGACTTCCCTTAAAAAAAGATAGTCTTCCCTTTCTTCAATCTTTAATGCAGCATCTATCATCTTAAGCGCGGCGGAAGTTTTGTTTTCGTCCAAAAGTTTTTCAGCCTGCTTTGCATAGTACGTGCCGCTTCCGATTTTAAAATACAGGACAGTGCCCGGCTTTAAGAAAACTTTTTTTGAAACTGTTTCATATCCCGGCTTTTCTATGCGGACTTCAGTTTCTTTTTCTGAATCAAACGGAAAACACAACCTTCCGTAAATGTCCGTCTGTCCGATTTTTTTTCCGCCTGCAAAAACAGAAACATCCATGAGCGCACTGCTGTCCTGGTCGTAGACCATTACGTATACTGAATCAATTTTTTCTGCCGGCGCGCTTTTGCATGAAAAAAACTGCATTGAAATTGCTGCAGCAAGAAGCATTAAAAAAAATCCGTGCCTTTTCATTTTTTCACCTCGTAATATTCTCCGCGTATTTTTGCCCTGTAGATGCCGCCTGATTTGACGCAAAAATTTCCGTCAGTTTCAGTTTCCGTATCAGACAGGGCAAGATTGTAAATGCTTTCCATTTCATCATCCTTTGCGATTACAAAATCTGTTCCGCCTGATTTTGCAAGTCCTACGTAAGAAAGTTTTTTCATCCTTACCGGAGCAGTGCGACCGATGTCTTTTTCTTCAGATGCTTTCTTTCTTGTCGCAGGAGTTTTTATTGCAGCTGTTTTTGCAGGCTGAACTTTATGAAAGATTCTGTCGATTTCAGAAACGTCTGCTGTTCCTGCAGCATACTCAGGAAGCATGCTGCCATTCCTGCTAAGTTCAATTCCGGTGTCAAAGCAGATTGTCGCCTGAATCTGTCCGAGTCTTCCGTTGTTGCGGAGGACAAAACTTTTTATGTCAACAAGGCTGTCTTCTCCCGTCTGGATTTCTTTTATGAAGTTCAGGATGTTTTTGCTTTCTGAGAGAATGAAGAATTCTATTTCTGCACTGCCGTCATTCCCTTTAAGCTGAATGTACTGCTCGCTGCATGAGTTTTTGCGGAGCGCGTCACGCATGCTTTTTATATATTCAGAAACAGTCCTTTGCCGCTTTGCTTCTGAGCGCGACTTCATTTTTAAAAGTTCCGTTTCATAAAATTTTATTCTATCGTCAAGTGATGCCTTTCCATTTGCTTCCTTTCTGAACTTTGAAAAACCGCCGCTGTAAGTAACTTTTTCTTCTCCGTTTCTGACAGTCGTCCTGTTCATTTTTACAAATGCAAATGCCTGACTGCCTTCGAAATTTGAAAGGGTACCTGCTGCATCTTCTGCCACAGCTTCAACCGTAAAGTCATTTTTCTGAATCGAAATGTTTTCTATCGTCGTCTTTCCTTTCATCGCAGAATATATGCGCTCAATGCATGGATATATTTTTTCGTATTCCGCGATTTTCTTTCTGTCATATTCACTTTTTAAAACCAATAGCTTTTCCTCTTTTTTCTTCTGGATTTCTGCTGCTTCCTGTTTTTGCCTTTCAAGTTCCCTCTGCGCCGTTAAATATTCTGAACTTTTCAAAGCCGCATGACGCAGCGCGGTGATAAGACATGCAAGGACAAGCACGGAGGAAACTGCCGCAAGACAGATTTTTTTCATGTCATGCCTAGATTTGATTTCTTCATTTGAAAGATAAACATCGTAGCATCCTTTTTTATCTGTCCTGAAAATCAAAATCTTTTTTTCGTCCGCTTCAAAAGGATAAAGTCCTTCAAGCTTTTTCATTGCTTCAGAAAGCCGCTTCCGTGAAGTCTTCGCATTTAATGAAAGAGTGAACTTAATGCAGCCCGCAGGTTCTGGTTTTGACGTCATAAAGCGCCCCCTTTAAAATAAATTTCTTTTTCTGCAAGAATGTATTTTTCAATTTTCTTACTGTTTTCTTTTTCAGGAACTGCTGCAAACACTGCACGAACCCTCGCTATTTCAGTTTCAAATTCAACCTGCCAGAACGCTGTCTTTGTTCCGGCAATGTCAAAGACGTCATGGCTTTCTGCAACTCCGAGGATTTCAGAAAGTTTCTTTACTGTTGTATCAGAAGAAATTTTTTCTTTTACAAGTTCAGCTTTTTTTTCTGAATCTTTTATTCCGTAAAGTTCAAGCACTGCCTTTATGAAATTTTCGCTCATATAATGAACGTTAAAAGGAGGAAGACTGTTTACCAAAGGGAACGTGTCACTGCCGTCAAATTCTTTTGCAGAGTGCTCAATGATTGTCTTGTCTGCAAGCTTCGGATTTATCCAACCGTAATCTGCAAAAACGCAATCACCGCCTGACGTAACGTAATCACTTATCGCCTTGCTTTCCAAAAATTTTCCTGATGCAAAATTCCTGTTTATGCCTGTTGAAACGTCAGTAACCTTAAAGTCATAGCTGCAGGCAGAAACAAGTAGAACTGAAATTTCTCGTTCGTCCGCATCAGACGGAAGTTCTTTCAATGGCTGTATTTTTTCTTCCATGTCATAAATGACAGAATCAATTTTTTTACGCTCGCTGACTGCCCTTCCGTAAGAGCTGATGTATTTTCCTGTTGCTGCACTGATCATGCACAACGGCAGCGAAAGTATGCAGAGTGAAAAAACTGCTGCAAGTGCAAGCGGGGTAGAAAAGCCTTCGTCAGAAATCTCCATTGACAATCCTCTGTTTAATGAACTCCCGGGTTTCATATTTTTTTCCGTCATGCATCCATTCGATTTTTATTCCTTCCGCCTTGCGTTTTTTGTCATACACTGAACAAACGGAAACTGCTTCGATTCCTTTTTCTTCACAGAAAAGTTCAAGGTTTTCCTTTAGCGGCTTGAATGATGAATCAAAATTTTTCCAGTAAAGGATTTTAAGACTGCGTATTTTTTTTCTCAATGCAGAATCAGTTTCAAGAAGCATGACTGCACTTTCTGATTTTTTAACTGACCTTTCGATGTTCTGTTTTACGCTGATTAAGTTTTCTGTAAAGGCAGAAGAAGCCGTAAGAAAAATTGCTAAAGATGCAAGAAGTTCAGTCAGGTTCATTTGCTGCCTCCATGACGTGCACTGCCTTTGTCATCTGCGTTTCAGAAACTTTTTGCACGCTTACGGTTCCTGATGTAAGACTTGCAAGGACAATCAGGAATGCTGCAGTTACGAATATTTCACGGATCATGATTTTTACTCCCAGCTTTTTATGTCAGCGTTCCGTCCTTCGCCGCCTTCAAGCCCGTCAGCACCGAAGCTCCTTATTCCGTATGACGAGCCGTCAGGAGCAGGGCTTGTGTATTCATACTCAAATCCCCACGGGTCTTTCGGCGCATCCTTGTAAATGTACGGCCCGCTCCAGATGTCAGAATATGGTGATGTCTCAGGCTTTTTTCTTAAGGCAGAAAGTCCCTGTTCCTGTGTCGGATAGTTTCCGCAGTCGATGTAATATGCTTCAAGAGCCGCTGCAAAACTTTCTATCTGTGTTTTTGCCGCAGCACTCCTTGCTTTTTCAAGACTGTTTATGCAGGCAAATCCTGCCGTCGCCGTAAGGATGAGTATTACTGCGATGACGACAAGCGTTTCCATAAAAGTCCAGCCTTCATTGCCTTTAATAAGTTCAGTCAATTTCTCTTTTATGTTTTTCATAATGCCCCCAGAATGCTGAATGCAGGAATCACGAACTGCACGATGACTGCAATGACGATTACTCCCGTTATGAGCGTAAATACAGGTTCTGCCGCCTGTGCAATGAATGACATCATCGCATCACTTTGGCTTCTATAATAGTTGAATATCTGGCTGAACGAGTCCGCTGCATTTCCGTTTTCTTCTGCAATCTTTATCCAGACAGTAATGTATCCTGGAAAAATTCTTTCCGTTTCAAATGCTTCTCCTACAGCACTTCCGCATGATGTTTTTATGCATGCACTTTCGGCTGCTTTTTTAAGCCGAGCATTGCTTAAGACTTCTTCTGCAAGACAGATGCTTTGAACGAGCGGAAAGTGCGAGCGCGTAAGCAGCATCATCGCAAAAGAAAAATCGTGCATCTGCATCGTCATGACTAAATCCTTTATGAATGGAATTTTTAAAACAAGCGTGTCGATTGCGAGAGCTGCCTTCCTGCTTAACTTCCGCGCTGCAATGCAGAAAATGACAGATGATGCAAAGACAAAAAAAACTGCCATTCCAAAAAAGGAATTTAACTTTATCCTGTTCACATTAAGTCCGCTGCTTCCTGAAGAATTTGAAAACGCTTCGAATATTCCTTCAAGGCGCGGCATGACAAAAACAGTCAGCACAAAAACTACTGCAGCTGCAGTTACGAGGACAAGAACAGGGTAGAGCAGCGCCTGAATCATCTTCTGCTTCATGTTTTTCCTGTCGCGGAGATAGAATGCAAGATGTCCGAAAACATCTGCAAGCGTTCCGCTTTCTTCTCCGACTGCAACAAGAGGAACGTAAAGCGCCGGAAAATTTTTTTCCTGTCCGAGTGCCTCAGAAAGTTTTTTTCCTTCGTTCACTTTCTGCAAAATTCCTGAAACAAATTTCTTTCCTGATTTTTCAGGAATGATTTCCCGGCACACTGCAAGCGAACCCTGCAGCGGAAGAAATGACGAAAGCAGTGAATGCATCGTCTCCGTAAATAAAAGTATGTCTGTTTTCATAAAAGGCCTTCCCTCATGATTTCTTTTTCAGTTGACATGCCGCACCTTATTTTTAATGCAGCATCTTCCTTTAATGTCAGAAAGCCGTGCCTTGCGATATGCTTCCTTATTTCACTTTCGCTTTCGTTTCTTTCAATCATCGCGCGACATTTTTCGTCTACGTCAAATACTTCGCTTACTGCAGTCCTTCCTTTGCATCCTGTCATGCCGCATGACATGCATCCTTTTCCTTTGCAGTCAGGACACGGCTTTCTGACAAGGCGCTGGGCAATTACAGTCTTAAGCGTTCCTGCAATCAGGTACGGTTCGATTCCGAGATTCTTGAGCCTTGCAACTGAAGAAACGCTGTCATTCGTATGAACTGTAGAAAGAATCAGGTGTCCTGTAAGGGATGCACGGACTGCAAGTTCTGCAGTCTCTCTGTCGCGGATTTCGCCTACCATTATGACGTCGGGGTCATGCCGCAAGATTCTTCGAAGGACGCTTTCAAACGTAAGCCCGATTTCATCGTTTACTTGTACTTGCTCGATTCCGTCAATGATTTTTTCAACTGGATCTTCTATTGTCACAATCTTCAAATGCTCTGCGTCCATTTCCCTTATCATCGCATGGAGGGTAGTCGTCTTACCGCTTCCCGTCGGCCCTGTTGCAAGAATCATTCCGTACGGATTTTTTAATGAAGATTTTATTTTTTTTAAGTTCACTTCTGAAAAGCCGAGATGTTCAAGTGAAAGTTCATCGCCTTCACTTTTAAAAAGACGCAAGACTATGTCCTGTCCTGCAGCAGACGGAACGACTGAAACTCGCATGTCAAGTTTTTTTCCTTCAGTCATTACGCTAATCCTTCCGTCCTGGCAGAGTCTGCTTTCCATTACGTTAAGTCCTGACATGATTTTTACGCGGCCTGCAATGGCATCAAAAACAGCCCTTTCAAAAACGCGCACCGTCTGTAACACGCCGTCAATCCTCATCCTTACTTTTACTGCTTCCTTCGTTCCCTGAATGTGAATATCGCTTGCGTTCCGTCTTATCGCTTCGAGGCAGACTGCGTTTATTATGTTTACTGCAGGAGCATCGGAACTTATTTCTTCAAGAAGGTATCCGCTTTCTGTCTTTTTTTTCTGCAGGCAGTTTTCTGCTTTGCCGTCCATAAAGTTTCCGGTGAACTCTGCAAAGTCAGAATCTTTTACAAAAATTGCCTTCACTTTTTTTGGTTCGTGCGCCTTTTCAAGAACTTTTATGACGCCTTCATGACTTTGCGAAACTGCAACTGAAACTTCATTTTCTGTCTCGCTGATTTTTACGCATCTCGAGCATTTGATGAACTCTTTCGTATATTGTCCCTTTATGCTCTGGAACTCTGAAAACTCAAGTATGTCAAAGTTTTTCATTTTGGCACCTCACCATATTTTCTCTTGAGCCTGAGGAGGTTCTCTTTTTCGCTCAGCGTTTCTCTTTCTGCCATGTTTTCAACTGACGGAACAAGATATATTACAAACTCAGTCTCAACTGCCGAAACGACTTTCTTTTTAAAAAGCCATCCTAAAAGCGGAATCTTTCCGAGAAGTGGAACTCTCTTTTCTGAAATTTCTTCTTCTGTCTGGAAAAGTCCACCTATTACGACAGGCTCTCCGCTTTTTGTCCTGACGTTCGTGCTCACTTTTTTTTCAGTCGTAGACGGCGGCATCGCATCTGCTGCATTGCTTCCTGACGATGATTCTGAGCTTCCCTGTTTTGAAACTTGTGCATCGACTTTCACTGTCACCATTCCGTCGCCGCCTGCCCAGCCATTTATCGAAAGCGTAAGCCCACTTGAAATTTCTCTCGTAGTGCTTGTGTATAAATCGCCCTTTGTGTCTACGATTATGTCGCGGTACCTTGTCGTGTTCGTGTTTGAAAAACTTAATGACTCTCCGCTTATTCCGTTCAGCGTAGTGTCTGCAAGCACGCGCGACTTTCCTTCCGATAGCTCTGCATTGAGGCTTCCTGCAAACTGCACTCCGAACTTTGAAATTATGTCAAAGTTTATGCTGAATATGTTTGAAAGCATTCCGCTCCAGGAACTTCCTGCACCGCTATCTGTGTTTTCTGCGCTGAACGATGAGCCTGCGTTGAGCCCGCCTGTTTTCTGCCTCTGGATTACAAGAAGCTGGTATTTTATCTGCTGCTTCGGTCTATCAATTTCATTTAAGTCTGCAAGAAACTTTTCATACTGACTGTCAGTTCCGCTAAAAAATATCAAAGTCGGCTCTGATGTTTCAGTCACGTTTTCTTTTCCTGCTGTCTGCGGAAGCGATTTTATAAGCTCGTCACTCTTTATGTATTTGAGCCGGACAGCCCTGCTTTGCTTTCTGCTGTCAATGACTGCGATAAACTCAGAAAGCTTCGCGCAGCTTTCATTTGTCACTTGCGTTACAAAACCGTTGTCAGACGGAAGCATTATTATGTCAGACAGAAGCAGTTCCTTTGGAATGAGGGCTGCTGCATCTTTTGCATTTGCGTTTTCAAAATAAAAACTTTTATAGTTTCTGTCTTCAAGTGGAACGTCAATCTGCTTTATGAACTCTTCTATTGGATTTATTTCAGATGCACTTCCTGTAAGGATAATTGAATTTGAACTTTTGTCCTGCTTTACAAAGCCTTGCGCGTTAAGCTCGTTCGGCATGACTGAAGACAGGTTTTCAAGGCTCATGTTTTTTAATCTGATTATCCTCGTTTCCTTGAACTTTTTTATTACGTCCTTCTTCTGTATTTCGTAAATGTAATAGACATCAGTTCTCACAGAAAAATCGCAGCTGCACTGATTTAAAAGAAGCGAAAGAAGTTCGTCAAATTCCTTGTCAGTATATGATACGTTTTCAAGCGTTGCGCTCGGCTTTGAAAGAAGCGAATATTCTCGGCATCCTTTTTTAAACAGAGTTTCTATTACGTTTGCAAAGGACGCCTTCTGAATATTGCATGAAAACTTTCCGCCTGATTCTGTCATCGTGAATATGTCGATGCTCCTCCTGCTTGAAGTTCCCGCACTTTTTGTAATGTAAAATCCGTCTGCAATGCGTTCAAGGCAGAACCCCGGAAGCTTTACGATTGCAAGATTTAAAATGTCTTCAAGGCTTGCTTCTGTCACGCGGATTGTTACAGTCGTGTCAGGAAGGCTGTCAGATAAAACTGTCCTGTTCGTGTAACGCGAAAGCATGTTTAAAAACGGCGCAATCTGGACGTCCTCCGCATTTACAGAAAGCATTCCGTTTTCGATTGTTCTAATCTGAACTTTAGTAACAAAATAAACGCCGTCATTTTTTTCAACGTAAAGACTGCAGTGCCTTGCAAAGCGCTCGAGTGCACTTTCAAAATCACTGTCCTCAAACCGGAACGTCGCGCTGCCGGTTACTGTCTCGTCAATGATGACTGACTTGCCGCACACGTCTGCAACTGAATAAATGATGTCAGAAATTTTCTGGTTTCTGAAGTCCATATATATTGAAGAACTTTCTTCCTGCGCATAAAAAGGAAATCCAAGAGAAAGCAAAATGAGCAGAACAAAAAATTTTACAAAAAGATTTTTCATGAAAACCTCCTGCATAAAATTTCCGACGCTGCAAATCCTGCAAGCATAAAAGGCGCAAACGGAATTTTTGCATTCTCTCTTTTTAAAATGCTTAAGACAGCAAAAAAAATTATTCCTGCAATGCTTGTAAAAACAAAACCGATACATCCCCTTAAAAATCCCATACCGTAGCCGAGTACAGATGCCGCCTTCACGTCGCCAAATCCGAGCCCTTTTGTAATGACTTTTGCAAGATAAAATACTGCAAAAAAGAAAATCGCTGACAGCAGATGATTTGTAATTTTGGATGGAACTGTAAAAATGTCAGACAAAATCATTGCAACAAAAAATCCTGCCGTCAGCAGATTCGGAATCCGCCCGGTACGTAAGTCAAAAATTGAGATGACTGATAGATATAAAAAACTAAAAAAACGTAAAGTCATAATCATGAATATTCCTAAAAACAAAATGTCCCGTATTTATCTGTCCATACCTGATTGTCTTCGTATTTTATTTCTGTCAGAAAAATACGGTTTACATAAATGTCTGTTTCCAAATTAAAGTCTCCTGAGTTTTCAAGCAGATCGTTGATTTGCACTGCAAGTTCTGTTATGTCAATAGAAAAATTTTCTGTTTCTTTTGATTCAATTTCAGAGAAAAATTCTTTTTCTATTTGATGCCGTGCTGAAAAATCTTCGGAAAAATCGCCTGCGTTAAGTTCAACATAAACCTTGAAAGATTTTATTTTTTTCAAAGCCATATTTTTTACGCTGAACTCGATGCCGCAATTTTTTATTTCGTAATTTTTAAGTGAATAAACAAAACCCGAAATCTTCCCTGAAGCACATCCTGCAAGTAAGAGCAAAAACGCAGAACAAAGTTTTAAAAACCTGATTTTCATAAAATACTCCCATAAAAAGTCAAGAAGATTGTTTCAACAATCGATTGACTTTTTACGCTGTTCCGTAATGTAATGAGGAACAGCAGTTCAATAATAAGTTTGCAACGCAAACTTTAGGTAAGATAAAGCCGCACTATTTTAGCGGTTTTATCTTACACTCCTTGAAAAATTATCCTTGTAACTGTTTGAGCAATTTCATTGTTTTCTCAATGTAAAACTTGCAAAGAGTACAACATTATCATACTTTTGCCCTTGCAGAATTTTCACCAAAATAAAAAAAAATCTGAATTTTAAATTGAATTTTCAACTATCCACTAATACAAAAATGTGGTAAAATTCGGCAACGGTAAAAATAGAAATTAAAAAATAAGTTGAGGTGTTATAAAGTGAACTTTACTAAAAAAAGTTTTATTACAGTCTGTCTGATTTTATTTTTACAAGCGTTTTTATTTTCTGCAGAAGTAAAGAAAGAAGACAGAAAAAATTCTTTCAGCGATATTAATCTTGTTCAGCTTGGACCTCAAGAAGGCGTTTTGTTTGACACTTTTGTAATAGGCGAAAACTCAGAATCGATTACTGCAACAAGATGGATTACTTCTTTTAAAATGAACAAGTATGAAACGACTTATAATTTATGGTACATTGTCCGCAATTATGCAGAAGAGCGTGGCTATGTTTTTCAGAATCCGGGACAAGAAGGCGCTTACGGACGGCGCGGTAAATCTCCTACAAAAGAGGGCGCATATCAGCCGGTAACAATGATAAACTGGTATGATATCATTGTTTGGTGTAATGCCTTGAGCGAAATGATGGGACGAACACCGTGTTATTATTACAATCAGGAAATTCTCCGTGATGCAACAGATACTGCTTCGTGTGATATGGCAGAATGTAAATGGCAAAATGATGGTTACAGACTTCCGACAGAAGCTGAGTGGGAATACGCTGCCAGACTGACAAAGGCCGGTTTCCAAAGCGGTGCGCTGGCTTCGGGTCAGATTAATGCTCTCGGACTTGATGACCCTGACGAAAAAGAAACTTCGATAGCATGGTGCGATGCAAATACAGATACAACTCATATCGTTGGAACTGCAGGAACTATGTTTGACGAAAAATCAGACATCGCGGCTGCAGGCAGTGGCAACAGCAACGGAGCAGGGCTTTTTGACATGAGCGGAAATGTCCTTGAGTATTGCTGGGACTGGCTTGGCGTTTATTCTGATGTCGTTCCGGGAGAGCGTGCAACAGGTCCTCTTTACGGTTCAGAACGTGTTTGTCGTGGCGGTTCGTGGTCATCTTACACTGGTTTTATTTATGCAGGCGACAGATACGGTTATGACCCTAATGAGTTTTACAACTACCTTGGATTCAGATTTTGTACTACAAAATAAAATTTTACTTTTTTATGGAAGGTTAATATGACACAAGAAGAAGCTCAGGATAAAGCACGCAATAATTTTAAAAGCGGAATGAACTGTGCGCAGTCTGTTTTTTCAGTTTTTGCAGAAGAACTCGGAATGAATCTTGAAACTGCGTTAAAAGTGTCGCAAGGGTTTGGCGGCGGAATGTGCCGTATGCGTGAAGTCTGCGGCTGTGTCAGCGCAATGATAATGGCATCTTCTCTTGTAACAGGAAGCGCTGACCCGTCAGATAAAAATGCAAAAGATGAATGTTACAAAACAGGTCAAAAACTCAGCCAGAAATTCCGCGAAAAAAACGGCTCTGTCGTATGCCGTGAACTTCTCGGTCTTGTTCCAATGGGACAAAGCGAAGCTGCCTTGCAAAACAAAACGCCAGTTGAACATAAAGTTGAGTCAAGCGTAAGTTCAGAGCGCACGGAAGAGTATTATAAAAAACGTCCCTGCCAGGAACTTTGTGCAGACGCCGCAGGAATTTTCTGTGAATATCTTAAATCAAAAAAGAGTGACTGAATTTTTACTGTTCTTCCACAAGTCAATAAATTCAAGCATATACTGCTGGACATTGTTAAAATATTTTTTTTGCAGTTTGCACGCCGGAATCCCTATGAACCTGTAATGCCAGCATTCGTAGCGGTATCCTGTAATGTCTTCATATTCCTGCGGAAAAGAAAGCGACCAGCCGTATTTGTGTGCATTGTTAAAAAGCCATTTTCCCTGTTTTGTGTTTATAAAATCATTCGTAATTGAACCAAAATCAATCGCGCTTCCGAGCTGGTGCTGGCTTGTCCCTGGCCGTGCACTTTCTCGTTCGGCTTCTTTAAGACCATCAATTTCAACCCAGCGCTGAAAAAGTTTTGCCTGATAATCATAGCTCCTGTAAGTTGAACTTACCAAAAGCGTAATCCCGTCTGCCTGCGCAGCTTTTGCCATGACTTTTAAATTTTCTTCTACATCGGGGCGCAATGATAAATCAGAACGATTGATATTATAGTAATTATTCGGAACAAGCTTTTTTAAATTTTTTGGCTCATAATTTTCCGGTGCAAAATGTTTTTTATCAATTAAAAAATAAAGCGGCAAATCTTCTTGCGTATATTTTTTTTCTTCGGCAAGAACATTTTTCAAATCCTTTATAAACTCTTCTTTATTTGAAATTGAAATTTCCTTTCTGGCACGCGCAGACATTTTTGAAAGAACCAAATCAATTTTTTCAAGTTCTTCTGCAGATTGCCCGAACGAAAAAAACAAAATAGATACAAACGTAAAAACAGCACAAATAAATTTCTTCATATTTTTTTCTCCAAATAATAAAATATCTAAAAGTTAAAAAGTAACAGTTAAGGATTCAATTCTTCAATTTCGTGCAAAATCTGATTATTCATTAAAGTTCTTTCTTTGTCAAAAAACCATCCGTATTTGTTAAAATATTTTATAGCAGACTGAATATGAATTTTGAGCATCTTCTTGTTTTTGTAAGATTCCCTTGCATGATCGTGAATCACAGAAACTTGCGGATAAAAATATGTTTTTCCGATTCTGTGAAGCCTTCTTATTAAATCAAAGTCTTCAAAATACATAAAGAATCTGTCGTCAAAAAAAATGTCATTCTCTTTGAGCGCACTGCATCTCATAAACATAAAACAGCCCGAAAGACAAGGTGGATTTATGATTTTATCATATCCTGAATTTTTCAAAACATATCTGTCATTTTTCTTCATGCTGAATTTTGTCTTCGGCAGAAAACGTCTTAAAAACAAATCACTCGGAACAGGCAAGAGCTTGCACAGATACTGAATTTCGCCGTCAGGATAAATTACTTTTGGCAGAACGTAAACGGCATCTTTGTTTTCTTCCATAAATTGAATAAGTTTTTTCAATACATCTTTTCCAAAGCGAATATCAGGATTTAAAACGACATGGTAGTCTGCGTTAAGTTCAATTGATTTTTTAAGCGCAATGTTGTGGGAATTTCCATAGCCTGTATTTGTATGAGGAATGTATTCGATTATCGGAGAAACTTTTGTAATAAGGCTATTTTCCTGAGACGGCGCATTGTCAATTACAAAAAGCCTGTCAACGCAATTACTGTCAAGGACAGATTTTAAAAGAGCATTGAGTTGTTCTTTTTTTGTGTTATAGATTACAACGGAAGCTGTTAACATATAATCAGTGTAGCAAAAAAAATAAAAAAAATCTATTGACACAAAATTTAATTTAATATATAGTTATTTTTGTTCACACGAACAAATGCTTGCTTAGCTCAGCTGGTAGAGCAATGGACTGTTAATCCATGTGTCGCAGGTTCAAAACCTGCAGCAGGCGCTAAAGACTTTCAGCGATTACTGAAAGTCTTTTTTTTATGCCTTACATCATTTTATTCTCTGGTTGTCTCATATTTTGCAAGAATTTCATACGAACGTGCTTTTGAAGACCCTGTTATTCCGATTAATACGTTTCCTGCATTTTCAGGAATCGTAAACTCGCCAGTAAAATGATGTGTTTCTTCATTTTTTTCTAATTGGACAATTTCTTTTCCGCAAATTATTACAATGGAATTTCCTTTTTCTGATAATACCGAAAAATTATATGTTTTGCCTCTTATTAAAGGAGATTCTGCAGGTGAATTTACGGCTGCTGAATATTTTGTTTCATATATTTCAGGGAACGTTAATTTACTTCCAGATTCTGCTTCTATTATGAATCGTCCGCACAGCCAGCTTTTTTTTTCACCATGTTTTTTAAAGAAAATATCTACAATAAATAAACCTTTTTCCGGCAGGCTGAACATAACTTTTGTATTATTGCTTTCTGATGTTTTAAAAACTCTGTTAAAATATCTTTGAGTTTCTTTTGCATTTGTCAAACTAAAACTAAGTTCATAATTATTAAGTTCTTTAAAACTTAAAGTCAGATTATTATCTGTGGAAATTGTTTTTGGAATCTGATTTTCAAATTCTGCAGTTTCAAAAAATCGCGGGCGAAAATCTGGCAATTGCAAAAATTCTTCTTTTGAGATGGAATTTTCCAATAATTGTTCTGCTTTGATTTGTGGATAATGAGTATAGATAAATTTTTCTGGTTCAGGAAACAAATATTCTGTAGAATATGAATTTAAAGAAGTTCTTCCAGCTATAAATCCAGAATCCCACGTATTGTCAATAAAATACCATGCATTTTTTATTTTTACCATATTCCATGCATGATTCGAAACTTCAGGATTTTCCTTCTGTGCTATTGAAGTTCCGACTCCTCTTGCATATCCGTGAATTTTCCTGCATGGGATTTTTAATGTCTGGCAGAATTTTAAAAACACATTTGAATATCCTTCGCAAACGGCAGTTTTTGATTTTAAAACTGTGACATAATCCTGCGGCGGAACAGTTCCTGCGAGGAAATTTGCTGTGTCATACGTGATTAATAGAGCAATAAAATCATGCGCCATTTTTACTTTTTCAAAATCATTCTGTGCTTTTTGCTGAATAATATCGCAGACATTTTTTACGTATGTATTAGTATTTTTTGTCCTTAACTCATCAAGCGCTTTGTCTTTGAAAATTTTTTTCATCGTTTCATCAGCAATGTATGTCCTGTATTTTTTTGATTCGTCATAGTTTTCTGGAATTTGATAAATTTGCTTCAAATTAAAATCAAAAGAAAAACAAAACTGATAAGTTATGAGTTTAAAAATTATGGCTGTAAAGATTAATTTATTTTTCATTACCGTTCCTCCTAAAAATATCTGTTTTTTCATTGTAATTTCCAATTTCATTGACTTTAGCAATGTGGAAAAAAGTTTTTAGATTATTGACAGCAACAAGGTCATACAACATATTTAATTTCTGACTGTTACTCATATAAGAATAGTTATAATTTTTTTCTTTTTCAAATATAATCAGAAAAAGCGCATTCAGTATATTTGGCTCAAACTGGTTTATGACTTCTTTTAGAGAGTCAGAGAGAATTTGCAAAGACATTTCTCCTTTTTTTAGTTTTCCCATGCAAAAACAGACAAAAGCATTTTTTTCGTTTAGCTGTTTGGAAGTCATTATGGAATCAATTTCCTTTTTTATGCTTTTAAATGTGCTCCATTGTTTTTCGTCGCGTAAACCCAGAAAGTGGGCTTCCGTATAATCTGAATAACTCGCAAAACCTTCTTCAACGGCAGTATAATATTCAGTTCCTTTTTCAAAACCTTTTTTTTGTGCAGTTAAAAAATCCTCTTTTGTCTTAAAGCCTTTTGCCGTATAGTCAAGAAATTCCTTATAGGCAGCAAAACTTTCAAGCTTTTTATCTTTTGCATCGTAGTATTCTCTGGAATTTTTGTTGTCCTTACTATATGAAATGCCGGTCAGTTTGTCTTCCGTATAAAATCCTTTTTCAAAAGCATCAAGGCAGTCTTCTACCGAATTAAATGAGTTATTTTTGTAAAGATAATAGAACTTTCCTTCCGAAAATCCGAGTTTTTGGGATTCGTAAAATTCTCCGCTTGAATTATATCCTTTAAGTTTTGCATTCTTTAAATCTGCAATAGAGTTGTAGCCTTGCGCATCAAAATAGAAAAATATCCCGTTTTTTTCAGCTACAAAAACTGAACTTTTATTGTCAGAATGATAGCGTCCTTCATTTTGCCCTTGATAATTGCATTTGACAAAAACAGTTGAAATTGAATTGTCGAAAATCAATTTCTCAAAATCTTCAACAGTATTTATCCAGATTGAATTTGCCGACGAAATCTGATTAACAGGAATATATTTTATTTCCGCGGACAGAAAAGATATCTGCAGGAATAAGAGTAGAAACGAAAACAGTAATTTCATTGTAACCTCCATGAACCCTTTTTTTTAGTAAAAAAGTCTGTTTTATTGGTAATATTTTAAATCAGAAGTATCAAAAAAACAATAAGAATATTACTTAAAAAGTATATTTATTACCTTGCTGAAAGTTTTATAAATTGCTTTTTATGCAATAATTTTTACAATGAATAAAGAAAAGCCGAAAATTCAAATTCTCTTTGGAGAAAATGTAAGAAAGTACCGCAAGAAAAATGGTCTGACACAGGAGCAGTTTTCAGAGCAGTTAGGAATTTCTCAAAAACATCTGTCAATAATAGAAACAGGAACTCAGTTTGCTTCTGCATCATTAATAGAAAAAATTGCTGCAGCTTTTAAAGTTCCGCCTGCAAGATTGTTTGGCGATGAAATAAACACTGAAGAAATCAACGTCATTACAAAATTGGTAACGCTAGAAATTCAGCGTGCCGTATCAATTATAGATTCCCGGCTTTTAAAAATTGAAGAACAGCTGGACAAAAAATAATACTCTTTCTTTATATTATTCGTTTGATAACTACTTGACCAAAAATGGTAAAATCTGATAATATTCATTCTACATTAATATGCCTGTCGTATAAATCCCCGTTAATACTATGGTAATATATTGAAAAAATTTAAGTGAGGTTATGTTATGTACGCACTTGTTGAATATAAGGGAAAACAGTATAAAGCCGAAAAAGGCTCACTTCTTCAAGTTGACAAAATCGATGCAGAAAAAGGTTCTAAAATTGATATTGACAGTGTTCTTCTTGTAAGTGATGGAGAAAATGTTAAGGTTGGTGCACCATACGTGCAGGGTGCAAAAGTTCAGGTTGTTGTTGAAGATTCATTCAAAGACAAAAAAGTTCTTGTATTTAAATACAAAAGCAAGAAAGATTATCACCGTTTAATTGGTCATCGTCAGCAATACACTAACGTACGTGTAGAAGAAATCGTCGGTTAATGACTGACATTACACTTGTAATAGAAAAAAACGGCAGATACTTGAAGTGTAGAGCTTCGGGGCATGCCGGTTTTGCTGAATACGGAAAAGACATTGTTTGCAGTGCCGTTACTATTTTAATGAGGACTGCTATTCAGGTGTTTTCTGAGACAAGTGGAATTGAATTTGAAACAGATACTTCCCTGCGTGGATTTTTAAGTTTTTCGGCAGGGGTTAAAAAATCTGATTCTGTCTTGCAGGAAAAGATTTTTACAATAGGAAACTTTCTTCAGAAAGGTTTTGATTCTCTTTCAGAAGAGTTCCCTGAAAACGTAACTTTTGAATTAAAGTTGGAGGACTAATATGGGAAGAACTAGAGGCGGAAGCGGTGCAAAAAACGGACGCGATTCTAATCCAAAACACCTTGGCGTAAAAAGATATGCTGGCGAAGTTGTAACTGCAGGTTCTATTATTGTAAGACAGCGCGGAACACATTTCAATCCAGGCGATAATGTAAAAAAAGCTGGTGATGACAGCCTTTTTGCAACAGTAGACGGAAAAGTAGCTTTCAGCGAACGCAAAAATAGAAAGATTGTTTCTGTTACTCCTGTTCAGGCGTAATTTTAGAATTGCTTTATGTTTAATGCCCGGTAGTTTATTGCCGGGTATTTTTTTTGCAGGTATTGTGTACGTAAATTCAGGTGGTGTTTATGATTGGTTTTGCAGACGAGGCGATAATCGAAGTTTCCAGCGGTAAAGGCGGAAACGGCTGTATTTCTTTTAGGCGAGAAAAATATGTTCCCAATGGCGGTCCGTCAGGTGGTGATGGCGGTGACGGCGGTGACATTATTTTTGTCGTAAAGCGGAATCTCAGGACTCTGGCTGCATTGCGCTACCATCCGATTATAAAAGCAAAAAACGGTTCTGACGGACAAAGCTGGAATAAATATGGTAAAAATGGTGAAGATAAAATTATTCCAGTTCCCCCGGGAACGACTTTACGCGATGCCGAAACAAATGAATTAATTTATGAGTTTACTACACAGGCAGAAGACGAACAGTTTGTATTTTTAAAAGGCGGTTCTGGTGGCTGGGGAAATGTTCACTTTAAGTCTTCTACAAATCAGGCTCCTCGTTTTGCAAATAAAGGAAATCCTGGAGAAACGCGGAAACTGCGCGTAGAACTTAGTATAATGGCCGATGTCGGTCTGGTAGGTTTTCCTAATGCAGGCAAATCTTCTTTGCTTACGGCATTTACAAATGCCCGGCCTAAAATTGCGCCTTATCCGTTTACGACAAAAATTCCTAATCTTGGAGTTTTAAATGCTGACAAGGAACGTGATATAATCATTGCCGACATACCTGGAATTATAGAAGGCGCCTCTGACGGTGCTGGACTTGGAATACGGTTTTTAAAGCATATTTCTCGTACGGCATGCCTTATTTTTATGATAGATGCTTCTGATCAGAATTATCTTAGTGCATACAAGACTTTGTGCAATGAATTAAAATCTTTTTCTGAGCAGCTTTATTTAAAGCCCCGAATTGTTTTGTGCAACAAAATTGACGTTGAAGGCGCAGAAAAAAACGCAGACGAAATAAAACAGTCAATTTCTAAAGAAGAACCTGATACAATCGTCATTCCTGTTTCTGTTTTGCAGAATAAAGGTCTTGGCGCAGCCCGCGCTGCCATTATTGAACTTGTAGACCGTCTTGAACACAGCGGTAAAGGTGCAGTAACTCTTTCAAAAAAAGACAGCCTTGAAGAAAGCGATTTTATGAAAGAACGTGCAGAAATTGATGAAGATGCAGAAGTTCAGTATCCTGGAAGTGAATAGTTCGTCTTTTTGGAAAGTGTTATGAAGATTGCAATTTTAGGCGGAAGTTTTAATCCTGTTCATATTGGGCATCTTGCTCTGGCAGATGATGTATGTAAAAGTCTTTGTTATGACAAAGTTCTGTTTGTTCCGGTTTATGTTCCGCCTCATAAACAGATGTCTTGTGCAGAAACTCCTGAACACAGGATTGCAATGCTTCAGCGTGCATTTAAAAATGACAGCCGCTTTGAAGTAGAACCATGCGAAATTGAGCGCAAGGGAATTTCTTATACTGTTGATACAGTTCATTATTTAATGGAAAAATATAAAGGCATTATAGAAGGAAAATTTGGTCTTATAATGGGGCAGGAGAATGCTGCAGAATTTGACAAATGGAAAGGCGCAGAAGAACTTGCTTCTGTTACTGATATAATTATTGCAAGGCGGGTTTCGCTCTGCTGTACCGAAACTTCCGGATTTGAAAACAGACATTCAAATGGTTATACAGGCGGATTTGATAATGATGACAGTTTAAAAATCAGTTCAGGTTTTAAGCATGATTTTATTGAACTTAAAAATCTTGTTCTTCCTGTTTCTTCTACAGAAATACGTGCAAGAATTGCAAATAATTTTGGCTGGCGTTATCTTGTTCCTGATGGCGTTTTTGAGTATATTTTAAAGTATAAATTATATGGATGCAAAAATTAATTACGAAAAAAAAATTGAAGAAATAAAAAAGTATACAAAGAGTTGTGTTTCGGAAAGTCGGTTTGCACATAGTCTTCGTACTGCAAAAATGTGTGAACAGATATGCGAACGTTACGGCATTAACAGTCAGAAAGGTTATCTTTGCGGTGTTGCGCACGATATGTGCAAAAAACTTGATGATTCGCAGTTGATTCAGCTTGCAGAACAGGACGGAAATCCCGTTTCTCAAATTGAAAAAGACAAGCCATCGTTGCTTCACGGCAGGGCAGCAGCTGTAAAAATTCAGCAGGAATTCGGCATAGATGATCCTGAAATTATTCAGGCGATTGCAAATCACACTTTTGGTGGCGAAAATCTTTGCAGTCTGGCAAAAGCTTTGTATGCTGCTGACAAAATTGAACCTGGCAGGGAGCACGTAACTAGAGAATATATCGATAATCTTTTGAAAATGCCGCTTGACGAAATGCTTTACAGTGTCGTTTCAGAAAGTGTTGCTTATCTTACAAAGAAAGGCAAAAAAATTAATCCGATAACTTTAAAATTTTTAGAAGAATTAAAGAGAAGTTTTTAATTTCAGGGGAATAAAATGAAGCTTAGGCAGGAAAAAAAAGGAATTATATTTATCGCTTTGATTTTCATGATTTTATGTGTTCTCGTTGCAATAATCGTAGTGTCTGTAAAGCAGGATACTGTCGAGGAAAATTTAAAGCGCGATCCTGTAATGAAAGTTCTACTTGTCCTTGAAGATAAAAATCAGCTTTTGTTTACGGATGTACTGATATATTATCCGGTCAGCGGTAAAGGCGTTCTTGTAAATATTCCGGGTAACACTGGCGGTCTTCATTCTTCTCTTGACAGGGTTGACCGTATTGATGCGATTTATTCTGAATTGGGAATTAATAAATATCTCAGTGAAATTTCTGATTTTGTTGATGTTGACATTCCGTTTTATATAAAGATTTCAATGAACAATTTTATTGAACTTGCAGATTTGCTAGGCGGGCTTGAACTTTTTATTCCAGTTCCTGTTGAGCAGGAGTCTCCTGCAGGCGAAAAATGGCTTTTACCAAGCGGACGCGTAAAACTTGACGGTGATAAAGTCAGGACTTTTATGACTTATTATTTTGAAGATGAATCTGAAGATGACATTCAGGAGCGGCGGCAGGATGCTACTGTTGCTTTTTTGTCGGCCATCAAACAGCAGGCAAATACTTATTTAAAGAAAAAGACGTTCTCAGAAATTTCTTCAAGAATGACTTCTAACGTAAAAGAAGAAGATTTACTGACGTTGTTCCAGCATATTTCGCAGGTTGATACGGAACGCTTTGAATATATTACTGTAACAGGAAAGTACAGCAATGTTGACGGAAAAACTCTTCTTATGCCGTTCCGCAATGGCGAATATATAAAAGATGTTGTAAGAAAATCGATAAATTCAATAGTTTCTCCTTCTGGTACTGCAAATGCACGTCCTTATGTAATCAGGATTTTAAACGGAACTAAAATTCAGGGGCTTGCACACAATACACAGATTCTGCTTCAAGGAGCTGCGTTTGAAGTTCTCGATATTGGAAATGTAGATGGCGATGAAGTTGACGAAACTTATATAATCGATCACATCGGTCAGCCTGATGCTGCAAAAAGTATCGGAGATTTTATTCATTGTACGAAAATTGAAGAAGAAGTTTTAAAAGACGGCGAAGACGTAAGTAACGTTGACTTTACTTTGGTTTTAGGAAAGAATTTTGACGGCCGGTGGGTTCAGGCAAAAAAAGAGAGGTAAATGGTTTTATGAAAACTACACAGGATAAAGCGCTGGAAATTGCACAGTTACTTGAAGACGGCAAAGGAGATGATGTTGTCGTTCTTGATATTTCTGAGTTGAACAGTTGGACAGATTTTTTTGTCATTACGACAATTAACAGTTCTGCACACTGGCAGGGGCTTTACAGGCAGGTTAAGGATTATATTAAAGATAATGATTTGGAAATTCACCTTACAAACAAAAAATCACCTGACGGTGATGACTGGAATCTGATTGACCTTGGCAATATTGTCGTTCACTTGATGTCAAAGCAGGCACGCGCATTTTACGACCTTGAAAAACTCTGGCATAACGGCAAAAAACTTAAGGAAACACTGAATAAATCCTATTGAGGATTTTTCAGTGTTAACCCTGAATGTAGCTAATTGTCCGTAAGTCAAAAACTTACGGCAATTTGACGGGAAGTGCTGATTAATCGCTTCAAGTGTTAATCAGCACTTCCTTAGCTATAAAAAGCAGTCTTCTGAATCTGACTCATAGAATTGATAAAGTCCGGCATTGTCATCATTTTTATATGAAGCCTTTTGCTGAATGTGACAATCGCCGGACAGTTTTTCGTCATCAATGTCCTTGAAATTATCATAAACTTCTGCATCTTCAAAATCAGAGTATTCTGATTTGTTTTTTTCAGTTTCATCTGTATATACTTTAGAAATAAAAAAACGACTGTTTTTGTTTTCTTTGCTTACTTTCTGACTGTCTTGGATTTCTGTTTCAATCATAACATTCAGTTTATTTTTCTGAAAAAAAAAGTCAATGCAGAAAACCAGAAATCAAAGCGCTGTGCAAAATAAATTTTTTGATAAAAAATCTTTGACAATACAAACTTTGATAGTATAATATTTATGTATGTTAAAGGAATTTCGTGTAACGGCACCTGCTAAAATTAATCTTGGACTAAAGGTTTTGCCTGTGCGCCAGGACGGTTTCCACGGAATCGAAAGTATTTTTTCAACAGTCAGTTTATGTGATGAATTGACCATTAAAACTGTTTCTTTAAAAAATACATGTTCTGTACAATGTGATGCCATGAAATTGCCTGAAAACAATACGATTTGTTCAACTTACAAGGCATTTAAAAATATTGTTAATGATGATTTGCCAGGTGTTGAGGTTTTTATAAAAAAGAGGATTGCATCAGGAGGAGGTCTCGGTGGCGGTTCAAGTGATGCAGCCAGTTTTTTAATTGCTCTTGACAGGCTGTGCAATGCAAATCTTACGGACGCACAGATGAAATCTGTTGCAGGTTCTGTAGGAAGCGATGTATTTTTTTTCTTGGATTGTGCCCAAAAAGATGGAGCAGCAATTGTAACTGGAAGAGGAGAGTGTGTAAAATCCATTCTAAAAAGAAAAGATTTACATTTTTTACTGGTTTTCCCTGGAGTTCATAGCTCGACAAAGGAAGCATATTCTTTGGTTGATGAGTTTTATGAATCCGGTAAAAATCCGGAATATCCTTCTTTGGATAAACTTGAAGCGATTTATAATTCTCCTGTTGAAAACTGGAGTTTTGTAAATACCTTTACAGAAGTAATTTCAAAGAAGTATCCGGAAATAGAGCAGGCTATCTTTGATTTAAAAAAGAATGGCGCTCTGTATACAGATATGTCAGGCTCAGGTTCTACTGTATTTGGAGTTTTTTCATCAGAGAGTGATGTACAAAAAGCCCGAAATGCGTTATCTGGTTCCTGGAATGTTTGCTCTTGCTTTTAAGGAGGCAGCTCATGCAAGTAACTGAATTACGTATTCGTAAAGTAACATCAGAAGGAAAGCTTAAGGCTTATGTTACTGTAACATTTGACAACTGTTTTGTCGTTCACAATGTGAAGATTATCGAAGGAAAGGATGGTTTGTTTATTGCCATGCCAAGTAAAAAGACTTCGACCGGAGAGTATAAAGACGTGGCTCATCCGATTAGTCCTGAATTTAGAACTGAACTTCAAAACAAGATTCTGGACGAATACAATGCAGGTCATGTCATAGAATCTGGTAGTGAAACTGAGTAAGCGAAATCTAAATTTAGACAAGCTCTATAGACAAAATATTCTTATTTTGATACTATTAACTCATATTTTTGGGACGTCGGCAAGCGGTAAGCCCCCGGCTTTTGGTGCCGGTATTCCACAGGTTCGAATCCTGTCGTCCCAGTTATTTTTGGAAAGCTCTGGCGTGATAAACGATGGGGTGTAATGAACTATACTTTTCTAAGATTCATTATCTTGCGTTTTTCTTCGTATGAGCGTTCCACAAATTGATATACTTTTAGGAGCTTGAAGAAAAATGGGAAAAATGACACTCGAAGCAAAAACACGTACAGTAACAGGAAAAAAGGCTGCAAGAACTCTTAGAGCTGCAGGACGTCTTCCTGCTGTTGTTTATAATTCTGAAGGTAAATCAACAATGATTGATGTTGATGAAGTAGAGTTTAACAAAGTATGGCGCAATATTACTGCGACAACTTTAGTTACGCTCAACGTAGACGGAACGTCTCATGAAGTATTTATCAAAGATGTTGAATACAATATTCGTGAAGATAAAGTACTTCATGCTGATTTTTGGGAACCGGCTGCAGATAAGGCAATTGTTCTTAAAATGAAATTGCAGTATTCAGGAAATCCTGCCGGTGTTTTAAAAGGTGGATTCCTTCTTAAACATGTTCCGCAAGTTACAATCAAAGCAAAGCCTGCTGCAATTCCAGAAAGAATTGTATTAGACATTTCTAATGTAAACATTGGAGAAAGATTCTGTGTTTCTGATATGAATTTAGGAAATGATATTACAGTTCTCACACCAGCTGACACTTGTTTGGTAAGCGTTTCTGCTGGTCGCTAATTTTATTCGTGCAGTTTTAGCGATGCAAAAGTCATTGTAAGTAAATGTCGTTACAGCCTTTTGGTTTGTTGCGCTCCGTTGCTTATGATGACTTTTTTTTTGGACTTAATTTGTGAACGACGAACAGTTTGTAAAAAAAATAGATTGCCGCATAAAAAAAGACTTGCTTGAAACCGGGTTTTCGTTTGATGATGCGTTATGTATAGGCGTTTCAGGCGGTGCAGATTCAATTTGTCTTTTGACGTCAGTTATCAGTTTTTTTAAAGAAAGCCGCAACAGGACTTTAAAAGAACTTTATGTAGTTTCTGTAAATCACAGAATACGGCCGGAATCAGAAAGTCTCGGTGATTGTCTGTATGTTGAAGAATACTGCAAGTCTTTTTCTATTCCAGACGTAAAAATAAATTTTACGATTCTTTCTCTGGAAGAAGGCGAAGTGTTTGCCCTTGCCGAAAAGCGCCGTCGCGGAACAGAAGAAGCTGCAAGATATTTAAGATACAAAGCTTTTGAAAATTATTGCGTTCAGCTTGCATCGTCATTTGAACAGAAGTCAGAACAGAACAAAAATAAAAAAATTTTTTTTGCGCTTGCTCATAACCGCAACGACCAACTTGAAACTTTAATAATGAGGTTTTTGCAAGGGGCAGGCAGCAGTGCAAGAACAGGAATTTCAGAAAAACGCACTGTAAGCTTGCATGGTATTTCAATTAATTACGTAAGACCTTTGATGAATGTAGAGCGTTTTGAAATTGAGCGCTACTTAAAAATAAAAAATGTGCCATGGCGTACAGATTCAACAAATAATGAAAATAATTATCTGCGCAATAAAATCAGAAACGAGATAATTCCTGTTTTTGACCAGACATATCCTGGCTGGAAAACTGCACTTTTATCTGGCAGGGAAAAGGCCGTTTTTGAAAATAATTTTATCGAAAAAACAGTCGCCGGGTATAAATGGAATAAAACTAATGACGGTGTTTTTATTGAAAAGGAAGTGTTTTATTCTGCTGACGACGTTATCAAGGAACGTCTTGTTTATAAGGCACTTGAATTAATGAAAGTTGAACAGCGTATTCCGTTTTCATTTATAAAGCAGGTGATGTTTTGTGACAAAAAAATTCGACAGAATGGAATTGAAGTTTCTGCAGATGAAAAAAATCTTTTTATAAAAAAAATAAAAAATGAGGCGACTATATCAGGATTTTTTGCTATAATAGAAAAAGAATGTTGTCTTGAATTTGATTTTGGAACTTTGTTTGCAAGACATTCTGAAAAAGATGTCGGCTTTATGGAAATTCAATTTGTAACGAATGATGAGCAGATTCATTATTTAAGTAAAATACAGTTTCCGTTTTGCTTTAGAAGCAGGCAGATGGACGATTATGTTTTGACAAAAAACAAAGGAAAAAAATCTCTTTCTGACGTTCTTTCTGATTTTAAAGTTGAAGAAAAACGTAAAAACTTGATTCCGGTCATACAGTCGCTTGACAATGACAGAAAAATTCTTGTCGTCTGGGGAAGCCTATTCGGTTATCAGGATTGGATTGTGTGATACGGTTTAGGGTAAGTAATTTTTATGAAAAGAAATTTGTGTTTGGTTTTATTCAGTTTTTTTATATTCAGTATGCAGGCAAATATAATAAGTTCAAATGCTGCAAACAGAAAAACGGCATTGCGGTATCTTCAGCTTGCAAAAAATTATGTAACTCAAAGTGACTGGGTATCTGTAAAAAAATCATGCGAAAGCGGTCTGCAGTATGACGAAACTGTTGCTGACTTGCATTATTTAAAAGCGCTGAGCCTTTATAATCTTGATTTTCCGCGTTATGAGATTATTCCTGTTATAAAAAAATCGCTGGACAAGACTGAATGGGTTGACTACAATCTGGCAAATGCAAGGGTTTTTTATGCCGATTTAATGTGTTCGACAGGAAAACCACAGGAAGCGATTGATGTTCTTGACAAAGCGCCTTTGATTTATTCCTCTGATGCAGAATATGTCAGGATAAAATCTTTGTATGAAATGAATACAGCTGAAAGCATTGCGAAGGCAGAAGAAAAACTGAACAGTGCGCGCAGGGTTTATCCAAATGACGTCCGCTTTTTTTATCTGTTCTTCAATTATGAATACAATATTTGCTATATAGAAAAATCTGATAAATCAGGTTTTGAAAAAAAAGAACTTTCGCCGCTTGCGAAAAAAATTGCATCAAGTTTTATAGTAAACCTTCCAAATTATGACAAAGACTATAAAGACCTTGAAATCCTTGCAAGCTTTTTTGCAGAAGGCGAAAATCAAAAACGGCTTTTAAAGGCTTTTGATGCACGCGGATTTAAGCATATTCTGTATCCTGTTATAGCGCTTGAAACCGGAGTTCTTTCGCAGGAAGATGCGCTTGATTATTTTTTGACTTTCTTTGACGGAAAAATCGAAGCGAAAATTTTGTTTCAGTTTTATTTGATGATTACAGAAGAAAATATCAAAAAATATTTTGACGAAAATCTTAATGCGTTTAACGGAACTCTTGTTTATGATACGAACAACAATCTTGAAGAAAATCTTATCGTAAAATATGAACGCGGTCGTGCCCGGCAGGTTACTTTTGATTTTGACAATGATCAGTATGCGGAATGGAATGTTGAGTGTGATTTTGGTGTTCCAAAAAAAATAAATGTCTATGACCAGAATGCGCTTGTTGTTTACGGAACGTATCCGAATGTAAATTCAATTGTATTTGAAGATGTTGAAGAAAATGTAAAAGGACTTACTGTTTATAATATCATTGACGAAATGTTTGTAAGCAAACCGTTTGACATCGTAAAGGCGCAGGAAATTAATTCAGCAGATTTTTATGTAATCGATGATACTTCTTTGCTGTACGGCAAGGCACTTTTTGATTCTGATAAAATTCTTGCTGCGACAAATAAAATGACAAAGCCTTCGCTTGAACGTAAAAATGCAAAAATTGAATTTTCTGTTCTTGACGGAATTCCGTATAAGGCAATTTATTATGCTGATGAAAAAAAATATGCCGAATCATTTTTTATTGATGATTCAATATGTGTAATTAGGAATGTAGATAAAGACGATGACGGAATTTTTGAAACTACGGAATATTATTCGACTGATGACGGCTCAATGAATATTTCTGAAACTGACAAAAAATCTGTAACGACTAATATATGGGGAAGCCCTGTTTTGGATGCTCCTTTGTATTTATACGGAATAAAGATTGACAGAAACCTTGATACTGTTCCTGATTTTTCGGAAACATATCTTGCAAATAACGGAAAGATAACAGAATGGGATTCTGATTTTGATGGTCAGAATGATATTGTCTATCATAAGTTTCCTGCAGAAAAAGACAAGCCTTTGCGTGAAGAGCACTCTTATTTTATTAAGGACATCGTAAAAGGCTCGTATTGGGTGACAACAGTTCTTGAAGATGAAAAACCTGTTTCCATAATTGAAAATGAAAATACGTTTACTGTATTCCGAGGAAAAAATGACAGCTTTTTTTGGATAGGTCAGAAAGAAAGTGATGGTTATGAACTGAATATTCTCGGACAAATCAGCCAGTTTGCGCAGGGGCAGGTTTTTCAAATGGAGGAATCTGACTGTTATATAAGAGTTGTAAGAATGGGCAAAAATATTTTTGCAAGAAAAATAGAAAAAGCTGTTTCGTCTGAGGAGTCGTCTGATGGCGTTGAAGATTTTTTATCTGGAGAAAACAGTGAAGATGAAATTAAATAAAATATTTAAAAAAATTTTACTGACTGGAATTGCCTTGTGTCCGTTTTTTATGGTTTCGTGTAGTTCTACAAAAAATGCGGCAACAAAAATTGAAAATCAGGAATTTGATTATACACAGGAAGATGTCCGTAATGCAGAAATTGAAAGGATAAAAGGGCTTTTGATTTCTAGACCTGTTGAAGCACTGTGGCGTGCAGTTCTTTTGGGGGATGAAGAACAAATAAAAGTAACTTCATCATACGTAAAGGATTTCTGCGCGTCTTCTCTTGAACAGAAAGATTACCTTGAACTTTATTTTGCGCATAAATCTTTGTGCAATGCTGGTTTTGAAAAACTTGCAGAAGAAATAATTTCTAAAAAAGAGCTTGACGAATTGTTTTTCAGTAAGATTCCGGGACAGAACGTAAAAAAAAGTTCATCTGCGCTTACGAATTTTTCAACTTGTATAAGCGGCACTGTAACTGTATGGGTAGACCTTGGAATAAAAGTCAGAATGGGAATGGGTTATGCGGACAGGGTAATCGGTTCAGGTTTTTTTATTGATGAGCGCGGGTATTTTATTACAAACCATCACGTTATTGCCGATGTCGTAAATCCAAAATACGAAGGCTATGGAAAAGTTTTTATAAAACTTGCAGGCGATGAGGATACGAGGATTCCTGCAAAGGTTGTAGGCTGGGATTCTGTTCATGATCTTGCATTGTTAAAAACAGAAATTACACCGCCTCATATTTTTGCGCTCGGTTCAAGTTCTGACTTAAGACCTGGCGACAGGGTTTATGCAATTGGTTCACCATTGGGGCTTGAAAGCACTTTGACAAGCGGTGTCGTTTCTTCTACAAACAGAAAGTTGTTTACGACAGGTTCTGTTTTGCAAATTGATGCTGCAGTAAATTCTGGAAACTCAGGCGGACCTTGTATAGATTCAAATGGAAACGTGCAGGCAATTGTTTTTGCCGGCATTGAAAAATATCAAGGGCTTAATTTTGCAATTCCTGTGGAATACTTAAAACAGGAACTTGCAATTTTATATTATGGAGGGCTTCGGCGTGTTCCGTGGATTGGAGCTTACGGTCATTCCTATAAGGCAGGTACAAAGGAAATCGGGCTTGAAGTTCAATATTTTGCACCGGGGTCTGCGCTCTCTCGTGCGGGGGTAAAGGCAGGAGATATAATTACCGCTGTTGAAGGAATTCCTGTTTCGACGATGGACGAAATCCAGAGCGTGCTCAGAACTTATGTTCCTGAAACGATTATTAAATGCGAGTACCTTACAAAAGAGCGCGAAAAGAAAAGCTGCATTCTGTATCTGACAGAAAGACCAAAATCTCCGGGCTATGCTTTTTATCAGGGCGATACGATTCAGAATTCGTTTGTGCCGCTTTTTGGAATCTCGATGATTCCGGCCAGTACAGTGAACAATAAAACATATTTGATTACTGACGTTATAGCCGGCAGTATTGCAGATGAATCTGGTTTTAGTGAAAACGATCCGATTACGGTCGGACGTATTCAGTTTAATGATGATAAGACTATGATGTTCTGTGAACTTTCTGTAAAGCGCAGGAAGAAAGGATATCTTGATATGACAATGGGGTTGTCGACGATGCTTGACAGTCCATATTATTTTTGAGGAATTTAAAATGACAGAGATGAAATATAAAAGGAACTTTTGCATTGTAGCCCACATTGACCACGGAAAGTCAACGCTTGCCGACCGTCTTATTCAAAAGGCAAAAATCATTGATGACAGGCAGATGATGAACCAGATTCTTGACAATATGGACATTGAACGTGAGCGCGGAATTACGATAAAAAGCCAAGCAGTAACGATTCCATATCATGCAAAAGACGGTCATGATTATGAATTAAATTTTGTAGATACTCCGGGGCATGTCGATTTTTCTTATGAAGTAAGCCGTGCAATTGCTTCATGTGAGGGTGCTCTGCTTTTGATTGATGCAAGTCAGGGGGTTGAATCGCAGACTGTAAGCAATATGTATATGGCGCTGGAACAGAATCTTGCAATAGTTCCTGTTATTAATAAAATTGATTTGCCTTCTGCTGACATCCCTGCCGTAAAGCATCAGATTGACCACGATTTAGGTTTGATACCCGAAGAAGCCCAGCTTGTTTCTGCCAAAACAGGAGAAGGAATTGATGAACTTATGGAAGCAATCGTAAATTTGTTTCCTCCTCCAAGCGGCGACCCGAACGCAAAAACTCAGGCGCTGATTTTTGACTGTCATTATGATGCCTACCGCGGCGTAATCGTTCACATTCGTGTAATGCAGGGCAAGATAAAAACTGGCGATACAATCAGAATGATGAACACAAAGTCTGAATACAAAGTTGAAAATACAGGAATTTTCAAAATTAAATATGAAGATACAGGTATTCTTGAAGCAGGCGATGTTGGTTACATTATTGCAGGAATAAAGACAGTAAGTGATGTAAGGGTAGGTGATACTGTTACAATTGCAGACAATCCTGCAGATTCTGCACTTGAAGGTTTTAAAGAAGTAAAGCCTGTCGTATATTCTTCGATTTATCCGATTGATTCAAATGATTACGAAGAACTGCGCGACAGTATGGAAAAGTTAAAACTCAACGATGCCAGCCTTGTTTTTGAAAAAGACAATTCTGTCGCGCTGGGTAATGGTTTCAGGTGCGGTTTTTTGGGACTTCTCCATCTTGAAATTATAGAAGAACGGCTTGAACGCGATTTTAATCAGTCAGTAATTTTTACGGCACCGTCTGTCCGCTATAAGCTTCATCTTGATGGCGGAGTTGAAATGCAGATTGACAATCCGTCTGAATATCCGGAAGGAAAAATACGTAGCGCAGAAGAACCTTATATAAAAGCATCGATTATTACGCCTGCTGAGTACATTGGTTCAATAATGGCATTGTGCACGGAAAAACGCGGAACTCAGACAAACATGCAGTATCTTGATGAAAAGCGCGTTGAACTTACTTACGAAATGCCTTTGTCAGAAGTTCTGTTTGATTTTTATGACAGGCTCAAAAGTTATAGTCGCGGTTACGCTTCTTTTGATTACGAGGTTATTGGTTATCGTCCGACTGAGCTTGTAAAAATTGACATTCTTCTGAACGGAAAAATCGTAGATGCTTTGAGTCAGCTTTGTTTTAAAGACAATGCTTCTTCTCAGGCTCATAAAATCTGTCACCGCTTAAAAGGCGAAATAAGCCGCCAGCAATTTAAAGTTGCAATTCAAGGTGCAATCGGCAGTCAAATTATTGCGCGCGAAACTGTAAATCCTGTAAGAAAAGATGTCCTTGCAAAATGTTATGGCGGCGACATTACTCGAAAGAGAAAACTTCTTGAAAAGCAGAAAGAAGGTAAAAAGCGAATGAAGATGATTGGCGATGTTGAACTTCCGCAGAGTGCATTTCTTGCAGTGCTCAAAGAAACAGAAGAAGAAAGAAGCTGAACTTAATCAAGGCGTGTTTTCTGAAGTTGTAAATTTATTTCTTTTAAGAAAAAATCAATTTCAATCCTGATTCTGTTAAAAAACGACTGTGTGTTTGTTTTGCCGACAGCATCAGGAAAGTGAATGAATAAATATTCGCGCCCGTCAAGAAAGTTAAAAATCTGCGTTGAGAGCGTTTTTGATTTGTCAAAGAATGCTGACTGTTCGCCGTTTGTTAAAATGTCTTTTAAAATTGTCAGCGCATTTTGTTCTTCTTTTAAAAAATTAAAAATTGCAATCTCTGTTTTTTTATTTCTTGTAAACTGAAAATCAGGTTTTAAAAATTCAGCAGGTTGCAAAGATTTAAATTCGCTAAAACTTTCCAAATCTATTTTTGGAAAGTTTAATTTGATTCCGCTTTCGCCTGCATCAAATAAATTTTTCTGGTTTAAAAAAGTTTCAGCAAAAAGCAGTGCATATTTTTCAAGCGCTTTTGTAGAAACCATTTTTTTATTGTTTTTTGAGTTTATAAAAAACGTTCCTGTTCCGAAAGCTGCATCGAGATTAAAGACAGAACAAAGCCGGCTGACATTTATAAGCTGCTGTTTATGCGCCGCCGTACCTTTTGAATGAGTAATTCCGGTCGAATAAGAAAAATCAAGACCTGAAAAAATTATTTTTGTATTTTCTGATTTTCTAAGGCGTAATGCAATTTCTACTGCAACAAGTCCTACAGAACCAAGCGGCTTTATTACAGGCGGAAGTATTTTTGCTTTTTTAAGTCTGTTAAGAAATTTCATCTTTGCATATTCCGAAATAAAAAAAACTGTATTTCCGTTTACTATTTTTGGAACATGCGTTCTGCTTACAGAATCGCAGAAAAGCAGAATCTTTGAGTTTGCAGGTTTTCCGATATATGCTTTTTCGATTGCAAGCTGTGCTTCAACTGCAACGATTCCGTCAGGTTTTATACCGTTTTCAAGAAGACTGTTTGCTGCTGCATCAACTGCAAGAATAAAAAAGCTCTCTTTCTTGTTTTTTATCTGACTGATTGTTTTATCAAGACTTTCTCCTGCTCCGCAGACGAGAATTGGTTTTTCAACGGAATTGTAAAGGCTTTCAAAAGGAATTGAATTTTGAAAAACGCACAAATTTTTAAAAACGTTTTTAGAATAAAGCCTTCCGAATTTTATTAAAGTCAGGCGGTTTTTCCAGAACTGGTCAATGACAGATTGTGTGAGCAAAAATATGCTGTCATATTCTGATTTAAAAAAGGCAGTCCCTGCAGAAAAGTCTATGCGCAGTATTCTTTTAAAATGTTCTTTCTGAATAAAGTCAGAATATTCATTTAATGTTGATTTATTAAAAAAAAGAATCTGTTTTTTGTATTTTTGAGGAAGATTTTGTTCTGCAAAATTAAAAAGAGCATCGTCATATTCAATTGCTGCAATTTTGCAGTTCTCGTTTAATTTTAAAATCAAGTTTTCAAGTCCGAGCCACAAGACCGGGCTGAATATTAAAACAAGTGTGTCCTGATTTATAGAAAGATTTGAAATTATACTGTTTATTAATTTATCCGGCGCATATTTTGAGTACAGGTAGTGCCCTTTATATAAAACTGAAACACCCTGCCGGCATTGTATTGTCTCGGGTATTTCAGTTTTTGTATCAGAAACGGAACTTTCTGATACAGTATTATTTTGTGTTATGAAAAAATCAGCGCTGGTTTCCATTAAATGCGTTCATAAACTCGATTGAATTGTCTTTTATTTTATCGCTTGTTAAAATTGAATAATTTATTGAAGACTGAGAAGCACTTGCGATTTCTGATTTAATTAAGTCTTTTGTCATTTCATTTGAATCAGGATTATCTGTAATGTCGCTGCATGTAATGACCAGAACTTGATTTGCTCCGTTTAAAATTACAGGAGAAGAAGTTTCGCCTTTTTTTAATTTGAAAGCTGTTTTGTAAAAGTTTTCATTTGAAACTGCGTATTTCAAAATAGCATCATTTTCCATCGGAGATTTTCCGACTAAAACTGTATTGTTGTAATTGAGTGCAAACGGAGCTACAGATGTTGTTGCAACGTCAAACTGAGAGGCTGCTTCTGCAAAACTTGTAGTTGAAGCCTTGATAGAAAAATCTTTTGCAAGTGCAGTATAGTAATCTTCAATTACAGATTTTTCTCTTGTAAGCAAATATGAATAAACCTGACGGATTGTAGTTTCGTTTGTAAAATCAGGTTCAGTCGGATTGTCTGTTGCTTTAAATATGCTGTAACTTGAGGAAGTTTCAATTACAGGACTTACAGAATCTTTTGCAAGGCTTGTAAGTTTTTCGATGTCTGATTCATTTACGACAGCGTTTGAAAGTTGGTATTTGCAGTTTGCACTTAAAACGCCTGTTTCTGCATCGCCGTAGTGTTTTGTTGAATATTCTGTAATTGCATCTTCAAAAGTAATTTCAGAATTGTTGATGCGTTTGAGAACTTCTTTTGCTTTTGATTCTGTATCGCATGAGATTACTTTTAAATTATATTGAACGAATAAATCTTTGTGTGAAGTTCCGAATGCGATTTTTTCTGAATCAGGATAATTTTTCATATCAAAAGCTGCAACTTCAAAAGAATAAAGTTTTTCGCCCATTTTCTTGATAAAGTCTGCTTCTGCAGTTGAAGATTTTAAACCGTATAAACTTTCGTTTCCGATTTTTTCAAGTGAACCGAAAATATCTTGGTAACTTCTTAACTGTGTGAGCTGTTTTTCTACGTCAGCAAATGCCTTGCGTTTTTCTGAATCAGGGAAAGCCTTGTAAATGGCAGGAGAAAAAGTACCTGTTTCGTCCTGAAATTTCTGAAGATTTCTTACACCTCTGTCGATTGCATTGTCAGGAACGATGTAGCCTGTGCTGTGCGTAAAATATTCTAGTGCATAAGGACCTACAACATTTTGAAATGCCTGTGAAAAAATCTGTGTATAGAATGACGAAGCATATTCACTGTTAAAATCAACTCCCTGCTGTTCATAATAACTGATTAATTCTGAAACAGCATTGTAAAAATCCGAATTTTCTTCAAAACGTACCGGTCGTCCGTTGTAACTTCCGTAGTCAGGATATCTGACCGCATCTCCTGCACCTGAAACGGCAGGAATCAAAACGAATATTAATGCTGCAAAGAGCAGGATAATGATTGAACCGATGCTGTAAAAGCTTTTTTTCATAAATAACTTCCTTAAAATATTTTAGATAATAAGTATTGTTATTTTATCATATATTCAATGTTTTTGACAATGACAAAACACGCTGATAAATGCCAGAAGCCCAGACAGACTTTAAAAGCTGAACTTAAGTAAACTCTGAATAATTCTCAATAGAATTTATTTCAGTGTTTTCCTAAAGTTAAACACTGAAAAAACCGCTAATTATACTGTAGATTTTAAATTTTTTGATTTTTAAAAACGGAGGAATTTTATGACCCAGACTCAGACTAAAATCCGCACATATATCAGCAAGGCAGGTGATTCTGTTGCAGCAAAAAAAATCGAACAGATTGTTAAAGAAGGCTGGAAAATCTCCTGCGTTACTCCGAACGGTTCTGTCATGATAACGACTTTTTGCAGGTAAATAAATGTAATAAACAATTTACAATTTAGAATTGCAAGTATATAATAAGTCATTATGATAGCATTATTAAATGATAGTGACTTTGATTTGTTTCGGAAAATAATTTACAACGAAAGCGGTATTACTTTTTCAGAAACAAACCGTTCCATTTTGGACAGCAGATTAAAAGAGCGTTTAAGAGAAACCGGACTTGATTCAGTTCAAGAATATTATAAGTTGATTATGTCAGATAAAGAAGAAATGAAAATCCTTCTTGATTCTGTTACGACAAACCTTACGAGGTTTTTTAGAAACCAGCCTCATTTTGATGCTCTTGTTAATTATGTAATTCCGCATCTCATCGAAGAAAAAAAGAAAACAGGCGACACTTTGATAAAAGTCTGGAGCGCAGGCTGTTCGACGGGAGAAGAGCCTTATACAATTGCAATGATTCTTGAGGACATTCTTCCTTATCCTTTCAAATATCAGATTACGGCTTCTGATTTGTCGTTAAAATCGCTTATGGTCGGAAAGCAGGGATTTTATCAGGATTCACGTGTTTCCGGAATTCCGCAGAAATATCTTGACCGTTTTTTTACGAAAGCAGAATCAGGCTATCAAGTAAATAAACCCCTTATGGATAAAATTCATTTTGACTATCATAATCTGAAAAATGATTCGGGGGCAAGAAACCTTGATATTATTTTTTGCCGCAACGTTTTGATTTATTTTGACGAACCAGCTCAGGCTGCAGTCGTAAACAGATTTTATAATTCTCTGGCTCCTCATTCTTATTTATTCATCGGACATTCAGAAAGCCTGTTTGGAATGAATACGAAATTTGAATTTTTAAAAACTGAATGGGCCTGCCTGTATCAAAAAAATGAAACTAAATAAATCTTTTGGTGGGGAATATGAATAAAGAGGATATATCAGTTCTTGTATGCGATGACTCTGCATTGATGCGGAATCTTATTTCTAGAATTATCGAAAATACACAGGGGCTTTCTGTCTGTGCAAAAGCGATGAACGGCGAAATTGCCCTTGAAAAAATTGCTGAGGCAAAACCTGACGTAATTGTCCTTGACATCGAAATGCCTGTAATGAACGGAATCGAATTTTTACGTGAACGTAAAAAACGCAAAATGGATATTCCTGTAATCATTCTTTCAAGTATTGCAACAGAAGGTGCGAGCGTAACGATGGAAGCACTTGAATTAGGTGCAAGCGACTTTTTGACAAAACCTAACGGTTCTGTTACTGCCGATTTGTCTTCTGTTGCAGACCGCCTTGTAGAACTTCTTTCTTCGTACGGTTTTGCCTATGCGATAATGCACGGAAAGGACGTTTACGAACCTGATTTTTTTATCCGTCAGATAAAGCTTCGTGAAGCCGAGCGTTTTGTCCTTGAGCAGAAAAAAGAAAAAATCGAAGCAATTCAGGAACAGAACATTGAAAAAGTTACTGACAAAATTGTTCCTGCTGCAAAAAAAATTGTATGGAATCCGCCTGAAAAAAAGACGCCTGCCGTAATAAAGCCTTTACGTGACGGCGGAAGAATTGAAGTTATCGCAATTGGAATTTCAACCGGTGGTCCTAATGCCTTGCGTGAAGTTTTTAAAATGATAGACCCTCATTTAAAGCAGCCGATTTTGGTTGTGCAGCACATGCCAGCTGGTTTTACAAAAGAATTTGCATCAAGTTTGAATAAAATCTGTCCGCTTGAAGTTCAAGAAGCAAGTGACGGACAGCTTATCAAAGGCGGAAATATTTATATTGCGCCGGGTAATTTTCATATTCTGGTAGAAAAACATGCAGGCGGAAACGTAATAAGGCTTTCGCAGGAGGCTCAGCGTAACGGGCACAGACCGTCTGCGGATGTTCTTTTTGAATCAATTGCAAATGTTTATAAGAACAATGCTCTTGGTGTAATTATGACGGGAATGGGTAGGGACGGAGCGTCTGAACTTGCGCAGATGCGTACTCAGGGTGCATGGACTTTGGGTCAGGACGAAACTTCTTCGATTGTCTATGGAATGCCGAGGGTTGCATACGAACTTGGTGCCGTACAAAAGCAGGTTCCTCTAAAAATGATGGCTGACGCAATTAGTGCTCTTGCTCGAGAACATTTGTAATTTCTGGGTAATTAAAGGCGATTTTGCTCCGTGTTATTTTAAGGACTAAAAAAGATGCAAGTCCGAAAAAAATAATTACAATGAGCGCTTTTATTCCTTCTGGAGAGACGGTATTTTGAATGCCGTCTTTTTTTATTAGCCTGCTTATAAATGCAAAAATCGGGTCAGAAAGAAAATAGCCTGCAACTGCCATTGCAATCGGGAAAACAAGAGAAACGATGCTTTCGATAGCTTCCTGCATTTTTGTAGTTGAAATTATGACAAGCGAGCCGGGTTTGAGCTGAAAATTCTTTTTGTTTATGGCAGGAATTGTCTGCTGTTTTTTAGAACATATTTGACTGCATCCGGCACATTCTGTAAATGCAACAGGTTCTACAATTACGATTTTCTTAGTTTTTTGGTCTGAATCTATGCTTCGTACAATGGCATTTTTCTGCATTTTAATCACCTATAGAATGTTTGATGAACTTCATCTTTTGTATACATTCTTCCCTGCCGATTTTATTACCTAGTTCGTCATAAGTGTCGCGCAGATTGAACAAAGCATCGTAATAATAAGGATTGATTGTCAGCGCTCTTTCAAATGCTTCTGCAGCATCGGTAAAAAGCGACTGATTAAAATAAATTACGCCGATTGTATTCCACAAATTTGCGTCAGTCGGAAAAAGATAAAGACCTTCCGTACAATAATACATTGCTTCTTCAAATTGTTCCATTGAAAAGCAGATTATGGAAAGTGTTTCTATAACGTCACGGTCAACAGGCTGAATTTCGTATGCTTTTAAAAGACATTCTTTTGCAGACAAAAGTTTTCCTGCATCGCGGTATGTTACTCCAAGATTGAACCATAAAAGGTAATTTGTCTTTTCGACAACGAGTGCTCTTTTAAAGCAGGCGATTGCTTCTTTAAAATCACCTTGTGCAGCGAGGTTAATTGCCTGTGTGTTTAGTGATTCTGCATGTTCTGTCATAATTTAACCTCCGATTTTTCTTTTTTTTATATTGTCGGGAGCATTTGGTCAAACAAGCTTATAATCTGTTCAGCAGGTTCGGAAAGTAACTCTGATTTTTCAAACAGGTGAACAAGTTCGAGCGTTTTTTCTTTTACGAGTGCCCGTCCGCTTTCAAAAGCTTTTTTTATGCTTCCACTTTTTTCAAGTAATTCTATGCAGTTTTCAATGTCAACTGATATTATACCTTCTTTTTGTGCATTTTGAAAGTAATTTGAAATTTTTTCTTTGTCGTCTGGGCAGTTTTCTATGTGAATGAGGACAGGAAGGCTTTTTTTACCTTCTACGATGTCATCGCCACGTTTTTTGCCAGGATTTCCTGTCGTTAAGTTCTGCACGTCATCAAGAATCTGAAAACCTTCCCCTATGCTTCTTGCAATTTCTCCGGCTTTTTCTGCTTCGTCCAAAGTGCCGCCTCCAGAAAGAACTCCAAGAGAAACAGCAAGGCACGATAGTGTTCCTGTTTTATTTTGAACCATCGCCTTGTATTCTTTCATAGTAGGAAAAATTTCATGATTTCTGTGCCAGTAAATGTCCATAGCCTGCCCTAAGTGAAGCCGCCTGAGTTCCTTTGTAAAAAGTCTGTAATATATGTTTTTTTTCTCCTGCGGAATGTCTAAACTGTCAATTGCTGCAGGCGCTGCAAAATAAAGCCATGAACCTGCATTTATTGCAGTATCAATTCCGTAAGTGATATGTATAGCCGGTTTTCCCCGTCTTGTGTCAGCGCCGTCTTCAATGTCATCATGAATAAGGCTTGCTGTATGAACAAATTCTACAAGCGGAGTAAGATTAAAACTCTCGGGAACATCTGTCGTATGATTTTTCTGATTTGAAACCATCATTGCGCATAATACCTGCAAAACCGGACGCCATCTTTTTCCGCCTAAGGACATAAGCGAAAAACACGGTGAAAGTAATTGCTGAAAATGTGTTTCAGAAATTGAATCTGGTAATTTGCCGAAATTCTGAAACTGCCATGTTTGAACTGAAGCTTCCGGCAGATATGATTTAAGTGTTTCTTCTATTTTTTCGCGGATTTGTGTTATGTTCATGCTTTTGATTATAGAATATTTTTTCCCGCTTACACAATTACGAAACACGCTTTTTATTCAACTTTGCTTTGTTTCGTTCCGATAAAATAAGTATGCCTGCAAATAGTTATGAAAAACCTGATTTTTGGTCGCGGAAGGCTTTTTCAGAAGGATATCCGGCGCGGTCTGTCTACAAGCTTCAGGAAATTGACGAAAAATTTAATATGATAAAAAAAAATTATACTGTTCTCGATTTAGGTTCTGCGCCTGGAAGCTGGACTACTTTTTTAATGCGGAAAATGGAAGGAACGGGAAAAGTCGTTTCGTGTGATTTGAATCCGCTTGCAAAAGACGTAAAAGGCGATAATCTTGTTTTTATACAGGGTGATTTGAATTTAAAAGAAATCCGTGACAGCATAAAGTCAAACGGACCTTATGATCTTGTAGTTTGCGATGCAGCTCCGTTGACGACAGGAAACCGGACTGTAGACACAGCACGAAGTCAGGGACTTGTTGAAATGGCAATTTGGTATGCACAGACAATGTTAAAACCAGGCGGAAATTTTGCCGTAAAAATATTCCAGAACGGAGACCAGCAGATACTGTTAAAAAAAATGCGTGATATTTTTACTGTTGCCAAAGGTTTTAAGCCAGAAGCGTGCAGGAGAGAATCTTTTGAGACTTATTTAATTGGCATAAATAAAAAAATAAGTTAGAATATATTTCAAACGAAAGATATATTTAAAAACAGGAATTTATTTTTAAGGGAATTTTTATGAATAAGAAAGCTGTGCTGACTTTAAAAATCGTGACTGCATTTTCTGCGGCGGCAGTCGTTGCTGGAACAATGACGTATAGTTATAGGACTGCAGATAAGAAAAAACTTGAAAATAATGACGGACTTGGTGGTCTTGAAATTTCTGCAGTTCCTCAGTATGACACGCAGGAAAAAATTGAAAATTCCGTATCAGAAAATGTTTCGGATGCGGAATTTATAGAAACTGATTCAGTTCAAGATCGCAAAGACTTGCTTGCTCTTGAAGAAGCCGAAAAAAAACTTATAGACGGTGGCTTGTATTATTCTTCATATAGAATAAAAAAAGGCGATATGATTGGTGTCATTGCCGAAAAATACGGCATATCTCAGGATACACTTATCAGCGTAAATAAAATCCGTGCTACAAGAACAATTCAAATCGGCCAGAATATAAAAATTCCGTCGCTTGATGGTATTCTGTACACTGTAAAAAAAGACGGCGAAACTCCCGAGACTATTGCCGAAAAATATGAAGTTTCTGCAGATGAAGTTGCAAATGTAAATAAAATTGCAGTTAATGCAAGTCTTGATGCAGGACAGTCTGTTTTTGTTCCCGGTGCAGAACTTGACTGGATAACACGTCAGGAAATCAATGGAGATTTGTTCAGAAAACCTATAAGGTCTTATTACCGCATTACGTCTTATTTTGGGTGGCGAGGAAGCCCTTTTACTGGCAGGCGTCAATTTCACGGCGGAATTGATATGGCATGTTCTACAGGAACTCCTATTTATGCTGCAATGGAAGGCGTAATTTCGTACAGGGGTTACAGCAACGTATACGGAAATTACGTAATTGTTACGCACCACTCAGGCTATAAAACTCTTTATGGTCATATGAGCAGATTTTCAAAACTTACTGTAGGCAACCGCGTTACTACAGGAAGCGTTATCGGTTATGTAGGAAGTACAGGTCAAAGTACAGGATCTCACTGTCATTTTACAGTTTTCAAAAACGGACGTATGGTTGACCCGTACAATCTTTGGGGTTAGAATATCATAAAATCGCATGCGGTTTGTTCAGCAAATGCTTTAATTTTGCAATAATCTGAATATGAAAGAAAAAATTAATAAAATCCTTGTTTACATAATCATCGCTTTAATTGCAGTAATTGTCTTTTGCACGGTTACTGCTTTTCTTGCAAAAAAGGCACAATTCGGTTTATACAGGCACAAAGACCCGACTTCTGTTCAGGAAATTTCTGGTAGCAAAAAAAGTGAACTTAACGAATTTAAAGAATTCGGTACTCTTCGTGTTCTAACCAAATCTGATGACCCCGATGTTTCGATTGGCGAAAATCTCGTTATAACTCCATGGTTCCTGTATAAAAAAGGTGATGATGCTTTTTACGAAGAACTCTGCCACAAGAAAAAAAAGATAATGGCGCTCTTTCTTGATTATTTTGCAGGACATACGCAAAAAGAACTTCTTTCGCTTGGAGAAAAAAAAGTAAAAGAGGAACTTCTTTTTAAGATAAACGAACAGCTTGTGATGGGAAAAATATCTGCCTTGTATTTTGACGATTACATTTTTTTAAAATAATTTTTAATATTCTGCAACCTGTTTATTCTGTATGTGTCTAATATACTGTAAAATAAAAATAGGGGATAGGTATGGAAAATTCAATAACTTCTGCTACAGCGCAAATTATTATTTCAATAATTCCGATTGTCGGAATTGGAATCGGTGGAATAGTAATCTTTTTTTATATTTTATGGCATCATCACGAGGTAAAGCTTCGTATAAAAAACGGAACTTATAAAACTTACAATTTTGATATGCAGGCATTTTCGCTTCTTACAGGACTGCTTCTTACTGGAATAGGATTGATACTGACAATTTTATTTCTCTGCATAGAAGGGTTTTCTTATATTTTGCTTGGGGGATTAATTCCGTTTGTAATAGGTGTAAGCCTGCTTTTGTTTTATAAGCTTAATCCTTCATTTAAAGTAAAAGATGATAAATTATCAGAGAAATGATATTGAACATATAGCAGCATATAAAAGAGACTCTGAACTTGTAAAATCTTCATTGGAAGGCGACAGTAAGTCTTTTGCAAGGCTCATGACTTTATATAAAAAACGGATTGTTGCAATCGGAATGAGCTTTTTTAAGAATACAGAAGATGTAGAAGATTTTGTTCAGGACGTGTTTATAAAGGCGTATACAAAGCTTGATACATTTCGGGGCAATGCACTTTTTTCTACCTGGCTTACGCGGATTGCCTGGAATACGGCTTGTAATTCCGTAAAGCGCCGTGATGATTATGTTCCGCTTTCTGATGAAACGATTTTAAAGGATTCCGGTGATACGCCGGAAGAAGCGCAGATAAAACATCTTCTATGCGAGTCTATAAGGGAAGCTATCAAAGAACTGCCGGCACAGTATGCTGTCTGTCTTGATATGTATTTTTTTTATGATATTTCGCATGCAGAAATTAGCAAAATTACAGGACTTCCTGTAAATACTATAAAATCCCATATTTTCAGGGCAAAAAAGATTTTAAAAGATAAGCTGATTGAACGAGGTCTTATATGAAAAATTTAGAAGAATGTAACAAGGTTATGGATATTTACCTTGGACTTGATAAAGGTGAGAGAGTTCCTTTTTCTGCAACGATGCACCTTTTGACTTGCAGAAAATGCCGAAGGCAGGTGCGCATGCTCAAATCGGCAGAAAATCTTGCACGAAAACCGCTTGAAGTTCCTGTTCCGATTGATGATGAGTCGATTTTGTCTGTAATGTCAAAGATTGACCCGAATTACAACAGTTCAAAAAATCCGATTTCGATTTCGATGTGGATTATTGCAGGCGTTACGATGATTATGTTTATGCTCATTTTCGGACTTAGCAATTTCCGCAATGTTTCTGAAATAATAATGATTTCTTTTTATATAATTTTTGCAGTTGCAGTTACTGTATATTGTTCTATGTTCATCGGAACAAATATGGATTTTTTTGTAAAAATGATGAAAACGAAAAAACTTTCTTAGCTAAGGTTTTCATATATTTTATTTTTAAGTTCGTCAATTCCCTGTCCTGTCAAAGCCGAAACTTTTACATGGTCAGGGAATTTTTTTTCGATACTTGCAAGCAGGATTTGTTTGTCGCCGTTTGAGGAATCATTCAAAACTTCGTTTGGGGCGAAGTCTTTGTTTTTGTCGTTCGTAAAAAAATCAATTTTGTTAAGTACGATGATTGCTTTGTGGTTTTCTGCGTCATTTTCTGCAAGAACTTTTACAATCGTTTTGTAGTGAATGAAAATGTCCGGGTTTGAACTGTCCAAAACTATTAAAAGCAAATCTGCAAATTTTGTTTCTTCTATTGTAGAACGGAATGCGTTTACAAGTGAATGCGGCAGATTGCTGATAAAGCCGACTGTATCTGTTAAAACAATTTCAATTCCGCTTTTTTTCTGGCAGTCACTGCAGTCAGTAAAATCCTGATTGCTTTCATAGCCGGGATTTTTTAAAAACAGTTTTCTTGTGAGCGGATCAAGCGTTGCAAAAAGTTTGTCTTCTACAAATGCGCTGGAATTTGTCAGGACATTTAACAATGATGATTTTCCAGCATTTGTATAACCGCACAAAGTTACTGTCTTGATTTTTGTTTTTTCACGTTTTTTATGCTGGACTTTTCTTGTCTGCACGACTTTTTCAAGTTCTTTTTTTAATTTTGAAATTCGTTCACGTACGCCTCGCCTGTCAAGTTCAAGCTGTTTTTCGCCGCTTCCTTTTGAACCGTAATTACCGCCACGCTGACGTGCAAAATCGCCGTACATATGTGCAAGGCGCGGTAGAGAATATTCCAGTCGTGCAAGTTCAACTTGGAGGACGGCTTCTTTTGTAAACGCCCTTTGAGCAAAAATTCTCAAGATAACTTCCTGTCTGTCAAAAACAGGAAATTTACAGAGTTTTTCCCAGTTCCGCTGTTTTGTCGGATCAAGTTCAAAGTCCATTATAATGCAGTCTGCATCAACAGCTTTTGCGTGTGCATAGATTTCTTTTGCCTTGCCGCTGCCCATTCCAAAAGCCGGCTGAATGTCGATTTTATTCAGAATGATTGAATCTGCAGTTTCTATTCCGAGTGTAGAAACGAGACCTTTCAGTTCTTTTAGGTTATCGCCGGGATTTCCTATTAAAAGACAGCGGATTTTTCTTTGTTCTTCTTCCAGTATTTCAATCATTCCGCTATATTATACAGATAAAGGAGTATTTTGAAAATCCTTTTAAAAATATGTGAACTCTTCTAGCGTTTTACCGATAATTTAAAGTGAATAAGAATATTTTTAAATTTTTTGAGGAATTGTTGTGACTTCAAGTCAAAAAACGGCTGTCAGCCTTTTAGTATCAGTTATTCTCTTTGCCGCATTTTCGGTTATTTCCTTTACGGGATTGTTTTCTTTAATTGATGCGCGGTTTTATGAGCCGGAAAAAATTTCTCAAATTCAAAAACATCTGGAGACAATAAGTGAAAATTATGATGAATATATCACGACCCTTGAATCTCGGTTTGGTAAAAACGAAAATTCATTTTTAAAACAGAAAAGTGTTTTAAGTTATATTGAAAGCAAGGCTTCAGAAGAAGATGTGCTTTTGCGTTCAAGACTTTCTGGCGAATTGTTCAATCAGACACCCGGACTTATGGGTATGAGGCTTGTAGACAAAAACGGAATAAACATTCATTTCAGTACTTTCAGCTCTGACATTTTGAACAGGACAAGTGAAACAGTTGCGTACAAAAATTATACAGACTCTATTTCTCTGACAGGTCAAAAAGAAATTCCTTTTGAAAAAATTTATTCACCTGATTCTTTTGAGACAAGCGGAATAGTATGCAAAACAATTTTTGACGGAAATGACAACAGGATTATTTTTTCTTTTCCGTTTTACGATGTTTACAGTGCTTACCGCGGTTCGTTTATTTTTTATGTCAATGCAAATGATTTTAACCGCGTCCTGCTTTCAAAAAAACTGATTACGTTTGGCAATACGGGAACTCTTGTGTCCGGCTTGACTTCTGATGAAAACGATAAAAACACTGATTACAAAAGCGGATTTGTATTCGGGATTCCTGCAGTTGCAAACGGAAAACAGATTTTTGAAAAAGAAATTCTTTCGCGCTGGCAAAGAGGTTTGACTGCGCCTGAAAAAATCGTTTACAAAAAATCTGATGACAGTTTTTCTGAAAGTGAATTTGATGCTGCAACTAATGCAGTTGATGCAGAAAACAAAAAGAACAATTACTGGATTTTAGTTTCGAGTACGAAGACTGCATTTGGGTATGTCGGCGGAATTTATCCTGATGAAATTTTTGTGATGAGCGACGGCGTAAAAATTCTACTGCTTGTCTGCATTTTTATTACATTATTTCTCATCGTATTTTTGATTGTCAATCTCAAGCAGGATGATATGGTTGTAATCCGCGAACGGATAAGGCGGCTGCAACTTGGAATCATTACGGAATTTTTAAAACAGAAAGAAGCTGTCGATTGGAAAATCGTTTCCGGCAAAATTGCAGAACGCCGTCAAGATGTAAGTTCAGAAATAATGAAAAGTCTTGGTCGCAGAGGAAAAAAGCATAGTGCAGAAATAAATGATTTGATAAACAGAAGCTGGGACGAACTTTTAGCTGCGATGAATGTCGAAAGCAAAAAGAACTCCGGTAGTTTGGAAAATTCTAATATTGACGAAATAAAAAAATTGCTCGAAGAATTGCTGTCATCAGGTTCAATAAAAGTTCAGAGTGTTCAGCCTCAAGTTACAGTGAATCAGAGCCAGTTAGATGTTAAGCCGGTGGCATCTGTTCATGCTCTTGATGATGTTGAAGAACTCGAAAATACTAGCAGCGCAGACGTTGAGGAAATCGAGGAAATTGAAGAAGTCGAAGAGGCAGAAAACGCAGATGTAGAAGAGATTGAAGAAGCTCAAGAGGTTGAAGAGGCTGAAAGTGTTGATGCTGAAGAACTTGAAGAAGCCGATGAAGTTGAAGAAATCGAAGAAGCCGAAGAGATAGGCGAAACTGGAGAAGTTGAGGAGCTGGAAGAACTTGAAGAAATTCCTGAACTTGAATCTGACGGCAAAACAAAAGCAGATACTGATGGAACTTTAGATGACGTTACATCTGAGTTTGAAGACCAGACAGTTGATGCGTCTGATTTGTTTTCTGATAATGATATTCCTCAGTATGAAGAACATAACCCTGAGGCAGAACTTAAAGACAGCAATGATGTCGAAAACATTAATATAACAGCATCGGCTCATAAACATGGATATGACAAAGAAGATGACCAGATTATCGAAAATTTCAGCGTAGAAAATCCTGATTTTTCCGGTCTTGATTTGCTGACGGCAGAAGAAAATCTTAATGGACAGACATCTTTACAAAACGCTGAAATTCCGTCTGCAGACAGTTCAGCCTGTGCAAATGTGGAAGATGGCGGCGAAAATGGTTCTGGTAACAATGAATTTGTTTCTCTTGATGAATTTGACGTAGATTTTAAACAGAGCGAACAGCAGCTTGGATTTGAAGAAGTAATCGGTTTTGGCTCTGTAGAGAACTCTGCAGCAAACGCACAAAAAGCTGTAAACTCAGAGACTGTTGATTTTAACATTGAGCCGGAATCGCCGCAGTTTTTGACTCTTGATCAGACTGTTGAAGTAAAGAAAGTCAGAAAATCTGATAAAAAGAAAATTATCAGCGAAACTGATTATAGCATTGAAAATATAAAAAATCAGGTTCAGGCGCAAGCAATGACTGCAACTGATGACATCTGCGAACTCTCAGAAGCTGACATGCAGATTCCGTTCAGTTTTACGCAGTTTGCATCTTCTTCTCAAGTTCCTCAAGAATTAAAGCCGTTTGTAGATGTAATTCACGAAGATTCTTCAGGAGTTTTTGTCATAAAAACAGACGGCCAGGAACAGGAACCTGAAGATTTGAATTTTAAAGAACTTGTTGATTCCGTTTTAAAAAAATAGAAAAAATAAAAGGGAAAACTTTTGTTAATTTTCCCTTTTATTTTTCGCTTTTTTGTTTCTAAAAATTTTTACTCGGATTTTGCAGAAGAAAAGCAACTTTGCATTAAAGTTACAAAAAGATAAATGTGCTTGTATACATCTGTTCCGAGTTGCTTAATCGGATGTTCTGCAAATTTGTCAAGTTCTTTCCAGTTTATGATAAGCTCGCCTTTTGCTTTTGCGTAATCTTCCATTATAGATTTTATAGTTTTTGCAATCGTTACGAGGTTTCGAGTTGCGTTGATACATAAATCTTTTGCTTCGTCGTTTAAATCGTTAATCAGTGTATTGATTATGTTTCTTGCTTCTTTGTCACGTTCTGTTCTTGGTAAAAGCGTTTTAAGTTTTATTCCGATTTCGCCTTCTTCTGCAATTTTTGCATCAAAAGCAGAAAGTTCATCTGATGATTCAAGCAGACCGTTATAGGCATTTGACATAGGAGTAGCCAGAGTATTTGTAGTCCATGTTCCTCGTACGAGAACTAAGTCTGCAAATTCGCGAAGGTCTTTTTTTATGTAATCAAGAAGGAACGCTTTGTAGTAATTTAACGGAGCTGCATAAACAAATCCTCCAAGATTTTTGCGTTCAAAAGGTGCGCTTGCCTGGGAAGTGTAATTACGCAGTCTGATTATTTCTGTAGTTCCAAAAATCTGGTTAAGCAAAGTTCCTATTTTAGAATTTTTCTGTTCTGATATAAGCTGCGAAAGTGTGTTTTCGGCTTCCTGTCTTATTTTGTCAAGGTAGGCATCTACAATCTGTTCTTCCTTTATGTCAAATTCAGTATAATAGTCAGGATTCTTTGTAATGAGTTTGAGCATCATGTCAAAAGTTCTGGAAGTTAGAATCGAGCGGAGTTTGAGGACTATTTTATTCCAGATATTTACATTGACAGGTTCCTGACCTTTTATTTCTTTAAACATTTTCATGAGATCTGACCAGTCTGTAATTTCCGCAACTGGAGATGCTACGCAGATGAAATCTTTTAAATCTTCTGCAATGTATTCAGCATTGATTTTTTCAAATTTAGGAATCGAGTTAAATTCTCTTTCATGCAGCGTTGAATCGAATTTTTTAAGTAAAAAGTAGAAGTCGTAAGTACAGAAATTCTTGAAAGCCATGAGCTTTTTGTAAATTGCTTCGATATTTGAAATGCGGTCTGTGTCAAAGGCACTTAAAAACTGATTTAAAAGTTCTTTGATTTCTGCAGAAAGTTTATCAATCGAAACTGTCTGCGCTTTTGCAATAATTGCTTCTTTTGAAAGAGATTCCGCAATCTGATGCTGCTGGTTTGTCAGCGTGTAATTTACGACCATGTATTTAAGGACATTCGGATTTTCAATCGTAGAAAACATGACTTGCGCAGGAGATATTACTTTATAAATGTCGTAAAAAAGTTTTGCCATTGAAGGCAGAACTTCATCATTTTTATAGAAATGATATTTTGATTTTGATAAATCTTTTGCAATCGATTTTAACTGCTTTCTTTTTTTTACTTCCGGATCACTAGAGGAAAATAACGATGAGAATAGTTTTGAAAAAAAATTTTCTTCTGATTTTGCCATATTTAAATAATCTGATAAAAACGAATTGATGTCAAGATACATAGCGCTTGTAAATTTTAAGTTGTTACAAACACTATAGAAGTGCTGATTAACACTTGAAGCGATTACTCAGTTTTTCTTGTGACAATTTGTGTTATTTGTTAAAAAAAAAGCCAGGGTTTTGTTTTCCCTGGCATTGAAAATTATTTTACAAGATTTTCTTTTAATACTAAAACATGGGTAGGACAGCTTTCTACGCATTTGCCGCATGACGTGCATTTGCCGTAATCAATGGCAGGAATTCCGTCTGCAAGTGTTAAGGCGCCTTCAGGACAATCCCGTTCGCATTTTCCGCATTTTATACAGCCGTTTTTGCATTTTTTTAATATTGACGGCTTATCAAGCGAACGGTTGGCACAAAGGGCAATGGCGCCTTTGCTTTGAGCCGGAATCATCAGAAGAAGGTTGTTAGGACATGATTTTGTACATTTTCCGCAGCCTGTACATTTTGAATAGTCAATATGAGGAATTCCGTCTTCTCCGATTTTGAGCGCATTAAAAGTGCAGACTGCCTGACAGTCTCCAAAACCGATACAACCGAATGTACAAGCTTTTGTTCCGCCGACAGATAACTTTGCAGCAGAACACGATTTAAGCCCTTGATAAATTCCTTTGTCTTTTGCACAGTCTTTTGTTCCGCGGCATGCAAGAACAGCCACTTTTGAAACAGCTTCAACAGAAACACCCATAATCTTTCCGATTGCCTCTGCACATGCAGCACCTCCTGCCGTACATCCGTCTGCAGAAGCCCTGCCTTCGACAACAGCTTTTGCAAAGTCATCACATCCTGCAAATCCGCAACCGCCGCAATTTCCACCAGAGAGCAACTTTCTTATTTCCTGAACTTTCGGGTCAACAGGAACTGCAAAAAGCCTTTGGAAAATTCCAAGACAAATTCCAAGCACGAGCGCAATTACAAAAGATACTATAATTGTAATAATTATTGTCTGCATAATATTCTCCGTTACCGCTATTTTATCAAGCCTTTAAATCCCATGAATGAAAGCGAAAGCAAACTTGCAGTAATATACAAAATAGCTTTTCCCTTTAAAAACTCAGGAACATTGGAACTATTCATTCTTTCGCGGATTCCTGCCATAATTACCATTGAAAGCAAAAAGCCGCACGAAGTTCCCAGCGCATAAACGATTGATTCAATGTAATTGTAATTTTTAGAAATGCAGTTTAATGTAACTGCAAGAACTGCACAGTTTGTCGTAATGAGGGCAAGGAATACACCCATTGAACTGTAAAGTGCAGGAGCTGCTTTTTTAAGATAGAATTCAACAAGCTGAACAAGCGATGCAATTACAAGAATGAAAATTAAAGTCTGTAAAAACTGCAGGTTAAACGGAAGCAGGATACAATAGTAAATAGGATAAGTTACCATAGTTGCAAGAATGATTACAAAACTTGTTGCAAAACCCATTCCTATTGATTTTTCAGTTGAACTTGTCATTCCCATAAAAGGGCAGAGGGCAAGATACTGGACGAGAATTACGTTGTCTACTAAAACTGCTTTTAAAAATATATTTAGTAAGTCATTCATTTTGAACTTCCTTTCTTTTCTACGAGTTTTTGAATTCCTTCAGACAGTGCAATCAAAAGTCCGAAAACGAAAAATCCGCCCGGAGCGCCGCTAAAAAATCCAAGCCCTGAACTTTCCGGAAAAACTTCAATCCCGAAAATTTTTCCTGTTCCTAAAAATTCCCTGACAAAGGAAATTGCAATCAAAACCCATGTATAGCCTAATCCCATTCCTATTGCATCAAGGCATACTTTGCCCGGACTGTTTTTAGAAGCAAATGCTTCTACACGTCCCATAATGATACAGTTTACGACAATCAGCGGCAAAAATACACCGAGAGAATCAGACAGTGCCGGAACATAAGCGCTGAGCAAAAGCTGAACTATTGTAGTAAACGCTGCAATTACAATAATGAAAATCGGCAGTCGTATTGCATCAGGAATGTGCTTTCTGAAAAGGCTTATGATAAGTTCACTCATAAAAAGTACAAAGGTCATCGCAAGCCCCATTCCAAGTCCGTTGAACATACTTGTAGTTACGGCAAGCGAAGAACAAAGTCCTATCGAGAGAACTAAAAGCGGATTTTCTTTTACAATGCCGTTTGTTAAAATTAAAAAATTCTTTTTCATAATATTCCCTCGTGATTACTCTGCTTTATGAGAATCGGCATAAGCCTTAATTACTTTTGAACCTGCTGTAATCATATTTGAAATTCCGTTTGAAGTAATTGTAGCGCCAGAAATAATTTCCCAGTCTGAACCGCGTTCAAAACTTGACAAAGGCGAAAGCCCTGCAAACTGACCATAGAAAGTTTTTCCTTTTGACGTGCTGAATTTAGGATCAACTGCTTTTTGTCCGTAACCTGGAGAGTCGCTTGTTGAAAGAATATGAACGCCTGTAATTTTCTGTTCAAGATCCAGTCCCAGCAAAAGAGAAGTCGTTTCATAAGTCGGTCCTTTAATTTTTGCAATATAACCTAAATCCTGATTATTGCTGTCAACGGCTCTATACATTCCGACGATTGCAATAGAACCAAACTTTTCGTTTACACTGGAAAGCGCAGAATCAATTTCTGCTTTTTCGACAGGAATGAATTTTGAAGCCTGTGGACAGACAATTCTTAGTCCTTCGTTTTCTTTTTGAATTTCATGTTCCTTTATGACTGGTGCAGTAAAACTGTTTACGACTGCAAGGCACAGGCATGAAACTGCAGCATATATTCCTAAAGTGGCGCCAAGTTTAAATGTCTTTTTCATTAAGCTTTGCCTCCTTTGTTTTCTGCTTTATCCTTTTTTAAGTTGTAGCCGTATTTTCGTCTGCTGAGTTTGTTAAGGAAAGGAACAATCGAATTCATAATCAGAATCGAGAACATTACTCCTTCTGGGTAACCGCCAAATTGCCTTATCAAGAACGTAATCAGTCCGCAGCCTGCTCCAAAAATATAGCGTCCCGGTTTTGTAACAGGGGAAGTAGTATAGTCAGTTACCATAAAGACAGCTCCAAAAAGAAGTCCGCCAGTTAAAAGGTTAAACAGAACATCGCTTCCTGCAATAAAGCTGCATGCTGAACAAGTCAAAACCATCATCAGCGGTGCGCGCCAGTCAATTATCTTTGTTACAAGCAGGAAAACTGCCGAAACAAGAATCATCATAATCGAAGTTTCTCCGATTGAACCTGCGTGATTTCCGATAAATAAATCCCACATAGGAATATTTGAAGCATGTGCAAGCGGTGTTGCAGTCGAAACTGCATCTGCTCCTGGAGCAACCCAGTTTGCACCAATCGCTACAGGAAAACTCAGCATAAGGAAAGCCCTTCCGCTCAATGCCGGATTCCATACATTGCATCCGATTCCGCCAAAAAATCCTTTTGTAACTACGATTGCAAAAACAGCGCCTAAAACAGTCATCCATAAAGGTGTAGTCGGCGGCAAGGTCAATGCCAGAAGAATTCCTGTTACGACGGCACTCAAATCTTTAATTTGAACAGGCCGCCTGATTGCCATCTGGAACAAAGCTTCAGATAAAACGCAAGTTGCAACAGAAATTAGAATTGTCATTAAGGCAGGAAGCCCAAAATAAAAAACTCCTGCTGCACATTCCGGCAAAAGCGCAATTATAACAAAAAGCATGATTTGCCAGGATTTCCGCTTTGAAGAAAAATGCGGACCTGGTGAAAGATAAATTTCATTTGAAACAGTTTCTTGCATTTTATTTTCCTTTTCTATCTCGTAATTTTTTCTTTCCAAGTTTGAACATTTGGACAAGCGGAACGTCGCTCGGACAAATGAAAGAACATGAACCGCATTCAATACAGTCAAGAAGACCTTTTGCTTTTGCAAGTTCAATGTCATCACTGCTTACTGCGCGGTTAAGCAAAACAGGTTCAAGTTGCATAGGACACACTTCTACGCACCGTCCGCAGCTTATGCAAGGCATTGACTGTTTTACGGAAACTTCTTCCTTTGTCAAAAAGAGTACGCCGCTTGTACCTTTCTGGACAGGAAAGTCAGCACTCTGCATTGCCATTCCCATCATTGGACCGCCGTTCAGTATTTTTATGACATTGCTTTCTGTTTGAATTACGTCAGGAATCAAGTCGCTTACAAGAGTTCCGATTGGGACGATTATATTCGACGGATTTTTACAGCCGCCGCCGGAAATCGTAAGCGGACGTTCAATCAGAGGTTTTCCGAGCCTGAAACTTTCAGAAACGGCAACTGTCGTTCCTACATTGCAGATGATGCATCCTGTCTGGAACGGAAGCGCACCTGACGGAACTTCTTTTCCTGTCAATGCAGTAATAAGATTTTTTTCTGCGCCCTGAGGATATTTTGTTTTTAAAATCCGAACTTTTATTTCGTATTCAGTTGAAGAAAGTGCATTGATTTTTTGCTGAATTGAATCAAGGAGGAAAGATTTGTTTTCTTCAAGTGCAATCGTTGCAGGCGCTTTTACAATATGCTGGAGTATTTTTATTCCATCTAGAACAGAATCTATTTTTTCGTTAAGGAGTGATTCATCGATAGTCAGATACGGTTCACATTCCGCTGCGTTTATAATCAGGTTTTCAATTTTTGCTTCCGGCGGGTAGTTCAGTTTTACGTAAGTCGGAAAACTTGCACCTCCCATGCCTGTAATGCCTGCCTTGTGAATCCTGTCTACAGCCTGTTCTCTCGTACAGCTGAACGGGTCAAGAACTTCCATAAAGGCATTTTTTTCTCTGTCCGCTGCGCTGTCTTCAGATTCGGCTTTATTTTCTTCTATTACTATGCATAAAACTTCGTTACCACCGGCGACTAAATGGGTAGTAATTTTCTTTACTTTTCCAGTTATAGAAGCGTGGACAGGACAAGAAACAGGGCCTGTTCCGTCTGCAATGACCTGACCTTTTATAACCTGATCACCAACTTTTACAAGAGGAGAATTTGGCGCTCCTCCCATTGTTACAGGAATTGTAACAGAATGAGTTGCAGGAAATTGATAGGAAATCGGTTTCCCGCGCGATAGTTCCTTTTTATCTTTTGGGTGAACTCCACCTTTAAAAGTAAATTTTTTCATAGATTACAGTTTATTTTATTGCAAAAAAATGGTAAAGATTTTTTTTACCAAAATTTGATTATTATATTGTACTAATAAAAGTTAGTTGAACTTAACAAAGCGGCAATTATAGAACCAAAAAACGCAGAACTGAAAAATAAATATTTTATTTGCTGTTTTTCGGAAAAAAAATTGTTTTAGCGTTTGACATCTGTGTTTTAATACATTACAATAAATATGAACATTTCTATATACAATAATGAGGGGTTAATATGCCAGATTTTATTTGGTTCATTATTCTTCCCGTTGTAGGAATTGTTCTTGGATGGACTATTCGCTGGCTGTATGCCAGATTTCAACTATCTGCGTCAGAACAAAAAGCTGAACGTGTAAAACAGGATGCAATAAGAGAAGCTGAAGCTCAGAAAAAAGAAATTTTGCTGAATGCAAAAGATGAACTCATTCGTGAACGAAACCAGCAGGAACGGGAAAACCGCGAGCGACGTGCGGAAGTACAGCGTTATGAATCGCGCGTAAATCATAAAGAAGAGCTCTTGGATCAAAGAGCTCAGGCTTTTGATAAACAGGAAAAAGAAATTAACGAAAGAACGGTTGCTTTGGAAAAACGTGAAGCAAGCGTTGCAATTCAGGAAGAAGAGTACCGAAAGGAACTTGAGAGGATTTCAGGACTGTCTGCACAGGAAGCAAAAGACCTGATAATCAAGAATCTTGAAAACGATGCGCGCCATGATGCGCAGGCATTGCTGAATAAGATTGAGCAGGAAGCCCAGCTTTCGTCTGAAAAAAAAGCAAGGGACATTCTTGTAACGACAATCCAGCGTATTGCTACGGAAACTACAAGCGATATTACTGTTGCAACAGTTTCTTTGCCTAGCGACGAAATGAAAGGTCGCATTATTGGTCGTGAAGGTCGTAACATTAGGACACTTGAAACGCTTACTGGCGTAGACATTATTATTGATGATACTCCTGAAGCAGTTGTAATTTCATGTTTTGATCCAGTCCGCAAGGAAATTGCAAAAGAATCTCTGGAACGCCTTATTTCTGATGGACGTATTCATCCTGCAAGAATTGAAGAGATCGTACAGAAAGTTACAAGAGAAGTACAGAACAAGATTTATGAAGAAGGCGATAAAGCGCTTTTTGATCTTGGAATCCACAATATGCCTCCTGAAGGTGTTAGGGCTTTGGGACGTCTGTATTTCAGAACAAGTTACGGTCAGAATGTACTTGTTCATTCAAAGGAAGTTGCGCTCCTTGCAGGTTCTCTTGCCGCTGAACTCGGTGTTGACCGCGACCTTGCAAAAAGGGCTGCAATTTTACATGATATCGGCAAAGGTGCTGAAAACGATTCAGACCAGAACCATGCAGAACTTGGTGCAGAAATGGCGCGCAAAATGGGTGAGGATGCAAAAGTTATCAATGCAATCGGTGCACACCATAACGACATTGAGCCGTTAAGCGTTGAAGCAATACTTGTTCAGATTGCAGATGCGATTTCTGCTGCCCGTCCTGGTGCGCGCCGTGAAACTGTAGACAATTATGTAAAGCGCCTTGAAAATCTTGAAGGCATTGCAGAAAGTTTTACAGGTGTTGAAAAAGCGTATGCAATTCAGGCTGGACGAGAATTGCGTATTCTTGTAAACAACGAGAAAATACCTGACGGAGAAGTAAAAGAGCTTGCACGTAAAATTGCAAAGCAGATTGAAACAGATCTTCGTTATCCGGGAAGAATAAAACTGACAATGATTCGCGAAACGCGTATTGTTGAATATGCAAGATAAAAAAGAATAAAACCTTGTAAAAGGCTGTCTGATAAAAATTGGTAAATGCAGATTTTTCTGTAATTACCGTTTTTTAGACAGCCTTTTTTTTATCGGAATGCCAGTCTGAAATAGATACTTAAAATGTTATCGTATTTGTCATATCCGCGTGGCATAAATCTGTAATATGCTCCTAAAACAGGGATGATTCCACCGCCTGAAATAAAATCATACTCAACGGCAATTTTAAAACCGTTTCCCCATTTTGTTTTTTCAATCTGTTCAAATCTTTCAGGAAGTTTTACAAAATCTGTGCGCGTTCCGATTGAGTAGAAAATTGAAAATGACAGGTTCGTTGTATGGGGATAAAACTGAAATCCAGCTGAAAAAGCGTAGTCAAGTGAATTGCTGTAATAGTCGTTGTTCCAGGAGAAGTCTGCACATGACTCAATGTCGAAAACTAAAAAAAGCGGTTTTGCAAGTTTTAACGAAAAACCGACATCACTGCCTATTATAAACCTTGCAAAACTTTCGTCATTCATTTTTGAATGATTTTCCCATACAGCCTTGTCTGCATACAACGGAATCGTTGCGCCTATTCCGAATTGAAAGCCAAAAAAGTTTCTGTCTTTTGCAAAGCAGAAACAAGGCAATATAGAAAATAACAAAATTAAAGTTTTCTTTTTCATATTTTTTTCAGCTTGAATAATTTAGTAAACTTTTAAAATTTCAGAAAGACGTTCTTTGCCGATGATTTTCATAAAGTTGGCAAGGCGCGGTCCCTGATTTTTGTTGATTAAAGCCTGATATAATCCTGAAAACAAAAGCTTTGCATCAATTCCAAGTTCTGTTGCAATATCGTACATAGCCTGCTGACATTCTTTGTCCTGAGCATAAGTGTCAAGTTTTGGAACAACTTCGTCGCGAACACGTTTTACTGCATCAAGAACAGCACCGCTTAAATCTGCTTTTGAACCATCGCTTCTGATTGAAAAACAGAATTCTTCTGCGCAAGTAGGGGCTGAATTTGTAATCCAGAATAATGCACATTCTGCACGACGTCGAAGGCGTTCTTCCTGTTCAGGTTTTACATCGCCTAAAGATTTTATTACGGCATCGATGTCGCCTGAATAAGTCTGGAGCAAAGTAGTAAGCATGCGGAACGTAATTTGATAAGGCATTACTTCTGGAATTTTACCATCTGTTTGCGAAAGAATGTAAATGCGTTTTTCTTTGTTGTATTGGTCTTCGTTTTTTGCCTTGTCGATGCCGTAAACGATTCGTTCTGTCTTGTCATAGTCTTCGTAAACTTTTAAAACATCGAGGTCAAACGAAATTGCAAATTCTGTATTTGGTCTTGTTCCTGCAAAGATGTAGCGTAGAACTTCTGCTTGGTAAACATCAAGTGCATCAGGCAAAGCGATGACTTTTCCTTTTGAGGATGACATTTTTCCGGGAACGCCTTTTAAATTTACAAAGTCATAGCGCATTGTAATAGGTGCATCCCAATTGTAAATTTTTTTAGAAACGAGTTTTGCCGTGTCGTAAGAACCTCCCGGACTTATGTGGTCTTTTCCGCCTGGCTCAAAAATTACTTTTTCTTCGTTCCATCTCATAGGCCAGTCTACTCGCCAGCCGAGTTTTGCACCTTTAAATGTCCTGATGTCTGCTGTTTCGCAGTTGCCACATTCGCATTTATATGAAATGCCGTATTCGCCATCGTAGTCTGTAATTTCTGTCGTGTCTTTAGAACACTTGCCACAGAAAATTGCAACTGGCCAGTATTTATCTTCAGGTTTCATTCTGTGCTGTTCGTCACGGTATTCGTTAAGACATTCTTTTATCAGGTCGCGGTTCTGCATGGCTTTTTTTATGCCTTCGACATATTTGTTTGCACGGTAGCGGCTTGCCTGATATAGAAACTCAGGATAGATTCCGACTCGCGGAAGCTGCTGTTCTATGTCAACTTCGTGATGGCGTGCGTAGTTTTCGTTCCGCTTTGTCGTGTCAGGAACTTCTGTGATAGGGTAGCGCAGGTATTTTTCGAGAACTTCCGGTTCTGGCATATTTGCAGGAACTTTACGAAATACATCATAGTCGTCCCATGAGTAGATGAACCGGACATTTTTGCCGCGGTCTTTTAATGCTCGTACAACTAAGTCAACTGTAATTATTTCGCGGAAGTTGCCAAGGTGAACTGTTCCCGACGGAGTAATTCCCGAAGCGCAAGTATATAAATCTAAATCGCCTTTTTCGCGGATAATTTTGTCTGCCATTTGATCTGCCCAATGGCAAAGCAACGGATTTTTTTGATTATTATTTTCGTTAGCACTCATAATTTTGGCATTATATAGTATATGGGGGTTTAAGTCCATTGGCGCTCGTAAATTTCCTTTCCTTACAAACACTGATTTAACTCGCGCCACGAGAATTGCGCAGAGACAATTCTCTGTGTGGAGTTGGAGCGGTGAGATTGTGCGCTCGTAAATTTCCTTTCCTTACAAACACTGATTTAACTCGCGCCACGAGAATTGCGCAGAGACAATTCTCTGTGTGGAGTTGGAGCGGTGAGATTGTGCGCTCGTAAATTTCCTTTCCTTACAATCACGGATTATAACTCGCGCTACGAGAATTGCGCAGGGCAATTCTCTGTGTAGTTTTGGAACGACCAGACTGTGCGCTCGTAAATTTCCTTTCCTTACAATCACAGATTGTTCGTAACTAACGCTGTTCAGTTTTAAGCGTGAAGACCGTCAGGTCTGAAACAATTCTTGTGACAAAAATATTGTTTATAGAAATATTGTTTATAGATTTGACGAAAAAGCGTGTTGGTGGTATATTAAAAGAAAGGGATGACGGTGTGTATGATTATTTCATACACACGGCAAACGGTTGAGTCAAGGCTTTAAGCGTAAGCGTGCCTTGACCAACCGTAACTGCCCGAACATTTGGTCATCTCCACGAGTTACTTTTTGTCCTAAAAGGACGCAAGACCGCTACAGTGGGTCAGACTGGGCGGTCATTTTTTTTCTCTTCTACTTATAAAGGTAGGAAAGAACTGCAATAATTGTGCAGATTACTGTTGCTACGCATGCAACAACAGCAATAAATCTGTCAAAATTCATTGCACGAACCTCCCGTCAAATTAATCAACCAGTTTTCTGGCTGTCAGAGTCGGGAGACGGCCGCCTGTAAGGGCATTCCCAAGAATAACTATAGCACATATATTCTATTTTGTATAGTGAAATTGTTTTAGTATCGGATTTTTATGTAATATTGATTTGGTATATGGTGACTTTTTATTTTGCGCTATATTGATTTGACGAAAAAACAGATTGGTGGTATATTAAAAAGAAAGGGAGTGCCCGACTCCGTCGGTCGTCTCCACATTAGTGCTATAAAGCCGTCCAATGTATTGAGAACGTATGGGCGGCTTTACTTTTTAACTCTTTTCTATTTTTTAGGTAAGAAAGGGTTGTCAGAATGAGAACGGCTAAATTAATAGCCAACGAAAGAATTTCGTATAAAGTCATTCCGCAAAGCCTCCCTTTTTCAAATTCCAGCATAAACTGGTTGAGTTCGGGAGACGCCGCCTTGGAATCAGGCACTCCAAAATCAATATAGCACATATATTTTATTTTGTATAGGTGTTATAAAAAATGTCTCAATATCAGTCTTTTTTTATAAGTGCGTCTGCAAGGACGAGCATCTTGCGGCAATCGTACAGAACCCTGCAATCACAATAGAACAAATCAAAAATCTCCCTCATTCTTCAAACATTCTGCTAAAAGAATTTGCTCCAGTAATCCATTGTGAATTCCAGAAAATCCTTTTTCCGACCGGGTAATCAACTACGCAATAATGAATGTCCTGGAACCTGTTTTTGAAAGGCAGTTTGTCTTTCACACTTACGCCTGCCGTAAAGGTAAGGGAACCCATGCCGTTTTAAAGCAGCTTTTGTGCAGGATTATAAAAGATGTCCGCTGCCAGGGTGTGCTGATAATGGAAAACTTATTTTTACTCTTTTCTATTCCTGCGTTTTTAAAATATATTGAAAAATTTAACTATTTAATTCATAATTACAAAAATAAATTTTTAAGAGGACTGCTGTGAACGAGAATAAAAAAATTGACATTCTGGATTCAACTTTAAGAGACGGCGCTCAGGGCGAGGGAATCAGTTTTTCAATTCAGGATAAAATTCATATTGTAGAAGCTCTTGATGAACTTGGTGTAAAATATGTAGAAGCCGGGAATCCAGGGTCAAATCCTAAGGACATGGAATTTTTTCAGCAGGTAAAAAAGCTCAATTTAAAAACAGCTCGTCTGTGTGCGTTTGGTTCAACTCGCAGAAAAGACATGCAGTGCATTGAAGATACTAATTTACAGAGCCTGCTTGCCGCAGAAACTGAAGATGTTGTTTTTTTTGGTAAATCATGGGATTTTCAGGTTACGGATATTATCCGCACTTCGCTTGAAGAAAATCTTGAAATGATATTTGACACGGCAGCTTTTTTGAAAAAGAACGGACGTAATGTAATTTATGATGCCGAGCATTTTTTTACGGCATTTGCAAAGAATAAAGAATATGCGATGAAAACTTTGCAGGCGGCAGTTGACGGCGGTGCAAGTGTTCTCTCTCTTTGCGAAACAAAAGGCGGCTGTGTTCTTGATGAATGTGCCGTTGCTACGCGCGAGGTTGTAAAAGCTTTTGGTGACAAAGTTATCGTTGGAATTCATACTCATAATGATTCTGGACTTGCGGTTGCAAATACGCTGACGTCTGTTGATGCAGGAGCGCGTCATGTTCAAGGTTGTCTTTTGGGAATAGGAGAGCGGACTGGCAATGCCAATTTGAGTACGATTATTCCTAATTTGCAGTTGAAGATGGGCTACGATTGCGTTCCACAGGAAAAACTTGCTGAACTGACTTCTATCGTAAAACGCGTTGCCGAAATTGCAAACATTCATCTTGATTCAGGAATGCCGTATGTCGGAACTAATGCCTTTGCGCACAAAGCCGGAATGCATATCGATGCAGTATTAAAAAATCCGTTTGCGTATGAACACATTGAACCGGAAACTGTTGGTAATGAACGCGTCTTTTTAATGAGCGAAGTTGCCGGACGAAGTATGATTATCGAAAAGATAAAGAAATTTGATCCGTCAATTCAAAAAGATGATCCTGTAGTTGCAGAAATTATGAAGCGCGTAAAGCAACTTGAATTTGAAGGCTATCAGTTTGAAGGTGCTGAAGGCAGTTTTGAACTTCTCGTACGCAAGGCAATGGGAAAATACCAGCCGTTTTTCAATCTGCATTATTATCAGGTTAATTCAGTCAATCCGCGCCCGGAAGAAAATGTGTGTGCATGTGCTCAGGTTAAAGTTGAAGTTGACGGACTGATTGAAGTTACTGCCGGCGAAGGTTTTGGGCCTGTAAATGCGCTTGATATTGCATTCAGAAAAGCGCTTGAAAGGTTTTATCCGGCTGTTTCGCAGTTTAGGCTTACAGATTATAAAGTGCGTGTTCTTGACGGAAAGAGTGCGACTGCAAGCCGTGTCCGTGTTTTAATAGAAAGTTCTGACGGTAATGAAAGCTGGACTACAATGGGTGTAAGCTGCGACCTTGTTGAAGCTTCATGGCTTGCTCTGGTTGATTCCTTTGAGTACAAATTAATCAAAGACGTTGAAAAGAAATTTAAAAAACTGATTTAAGTAAAAATACGGATAAAGGAATTTTTATGACAGAAGATGAAATTATTGTTGATGTAAAAAATCTTGAAAAAAATTATTCTTCGCTTGAAGTTATCAAAGGCATTTCGTTTTCTGTTCATAAAGGGCAAGTGCTCGGAATTATCGGACCGAGCGGTTCAGGTAAGTCTACGATTTTAAGGTGCATTACACAGCTTGAAGAAGTTACAAACGGAACGATTACGATTTGCGGACGACATCTTGTTACAAACGGAGTTTATTCTTCTAAAGATGAACTTAGAAAAATTGCACTTGATGTCGGACTTGTCTTTCAGAATTTTAATCTGTTTCCTCACTATTCAGTACTCGAAAATATTGTAAAGCCTCAGGTTGCTGTATTAAAAAAATCAAAGCAGGAAGCTGTTGAAACTGCCCGGGAACTTCTTGCAAAGATGAATCTTTCTTCAAAAGAAAACAGCTATCCGTGTGAATTGTCAGGCGGTCAGCAGCAGCGTGTTTCTATCGCGCGCTCGCTTGCGTTAAAACCTAAAGTTCTTTTTTTTGATGAACCTACAAGCGCGCTTGACCCGGAACTGACAGGTGAAATTCTTGAAGTAATAAAAGCTCTTGCTCAGGAAAAAATGACGATGGTTGTCGTAACTCACGAAATGTCTTTTGCGCGGGATTTGTGCAATTACGTTATTTTTATGGATGCCGGCGTAATTGTTGAACAGGGAAAACCTGATGACGTAATTGAAAATCCAAAGCAGGAACGCACAAAAATCTTTCTAAAAAGATTTTCGTCAAAGTAAACTCAGAAAAAATAAAAGGGGTTCCCTGAAATATCATTGCACCAATGGAGAAAAAAATACGCAGACCTCTTGAACGGAATTTACAGGACAACCCCTTGCAAGCATCAATCCGATATGTCTGGTATCGCAATTTTTGTAAATTAAATATTAACGCTTACAAAAAAATTATTTAATGTAAGAAAAGTAAAGTCAATGTTTTGTTATGTAAAGAAAAAGTTTTGCAGATAAAATAATTGATTTCAAAAAAATTTTATTTTTTTTTAAGCTGAAATTTATTTTGCGTTTTTATAGATTGTTTAAGTAATTTATGAGGAATGGGTATGACAGCAGAAAAAAATCAGCAGGAAATTTCTCTTATTGCAGCATACGCCTGTAACAATGTAATCGGAAAGGACGGTCGTATTCCATGGTACATTCCGGGGGAGCAAAAGCGGTTTAAAACACTGACGAGCGGCAATGTCGTAATAATGGGACGCAAGACTTTTGAAGAAATTTTTGACAAATTAAAAAAGCCGCTGCCAGACAGGATAAACCTTGTTGTTTCATCTACGAAAGATTTTGCAGAAATCGGCTGTCCTACTTTTTTGTCGCTTGAAGATGCGCTGAAATTTGCTGCTCTAAAATTTCCTGAAAAAAAAGTCTTTATTTGCGGCGGATCACGGCTTTATGAGCAGGCTGTTCCGATTGTAAAAAAAATGTACATAACAGAAATTGAGCTGAAAATCGACGGAGATGTTTTTTTTCCACTGTTCAATAAAGAAAATTTTGATATAATTACAGAAGGAATTTTTAATGATTCCATAAAATATAAATATCTGACTTATATTAAGAAAGCGTGATGCAGAAAAAATAAAAGCAGACGGTAATGAAAATGACAGAATTTGATGATGATTTTTTTTCAGAAAATATTGTAAGCATTAATAAAAAAATTCAGAAGATTTTATTTTTTACTTGTATTGTTCCTGTTTTGTTTTTTGCTTTTACAAAACTCGGAGTATGGGATATAGAGCCTGTTTATTCACTCGGACTTTTTATTTATATTTTCTGCTGTTATGCAGTTGAAGTATGGCTTAACGGCAATCAGAACCTGCGGCGTTTTACAATGTATTACGGATTGATTGTCCTTTGCGGAGTTGTTTTTCTATTATTTGCAAATAGAAAAGTAAATCCGTCAATTGCGCTTGCAATCGTTCCGTTTTTGAGCTGCCTTTATTATGACAAAAAACTTACGCTTACTGTAAACATTGTAAATATATTTTTTATCGGCTGTGCAGTTTTTATAAGGTTTTCAAGTCCGGGTGTGGATGCCGGTACGCTAGAGCAGGCTGATAATTCTGCGGCAGGTGTTTTGCCGTACGCAATCGGCATTTCAATGGAACTTTTCTTTTTGGCATTCTGTACTTATCTTGTTTCTGAAAACGCGCACAAAACGTATATGCAAGTTTTATTTCTTGCACAAAAACGCAAAGATTTGTTTGAACAGCTTCAGCTGCGTAATAATGATTTGCAGAGTACGCAGTATAAGATAATTCAGTTTACTGGAAAATGTCTCGGAAGTCACGATTTTGTTACTGGCCGCCATGTAATTCATACGCAGGAATTTGTTGAACTTATTGCAACTACTCTTCGCAAGTTAGGATTTTATTCTGCATTTCTTTCTAACGATGAAATTGAAACTTATTCAAATGCTGCCTTTCTGCATGATATCGGTAAAGTTTATATCCCGAGTGAACTGCTTAATAAAAAAGAGCCGTTGACTGATAAAGAAGTTGAAATTATGAAGCGCCACACTGCCGAAGGTGTAAAGCTTCTTGAACTTTTGCCTCAGATTGACAACGGACATTTTAACGAAATTGCAATCCAAATGGCAGGTTCTCATCATGAGGCATGGGATGGCTCTGGTTATCCGAAAGGTCTTCGTGAACGTGAAATTCCTTTGTGTGCAAGAATTCTTGCTGTTGCAGATTCCCTTGATAATTTTATTTTCAAGAGCGAAAATCCTCTTAATGCTGTTGTTGAAGCAATGAACTTTCTTGAATCTGAAGCAGGTAAAAAATACGAACGCTGTATTGTCGATACTGTCATAAAATTGCGACCTGAAATTGAAGTTCTTGTAGAACAGTTTATTTCGCGCGAATCTGTTTCTGTACGAGAAGATATGCAGTGGTGGATTGCAACTCATAGACAGTAAAGATGTTTGCTTTATAAATTGGAGGAAAAATGAAAAATTTAAAAATATATCATGTAAACGAAATCCCGGAACTTCATTTTTTCGGGCGGAACATAAGCGATGCAGGAAAAAGAAAATTCAGGACATTATTTTGGAATGGTTCGGGCTTTGAAGTTCACTTTAAGGGACAAGAACTTTGGGCATTAGTTGAAGCAGGTTATGAAACGCTTGAACCATGGGTTTGTGTTTTTCTGAACGGACGGATAAATTCGAGGCAGATGATTACAAAAGGTTTGCACTGGATTTGTCTTGCGCGCGGTTGTGACGAAAATTATCAGAGTGATATTCTGTTTATGAAAGATTCTCAGCCGATGTCAGATGACCCGGAGCATTTTTTAAAGATTCACAAACTTGCACTTTCTAGAGGCGGCAGTTTTGAAAAATGCGCAGGGCGGAATTTAAAAATTGAATTTATCGGCGACAGCATTACGACAGGAGAAGGGCTTGCCGGCGCTGTAAACGATATGGACTGGATTTCATCTCATATGTCATTTTGCCAGACGTATGCTTTTCAGACAGCGCAGAAACTTAATGCTGATTTTCGCGTGATGAGTCAGGGCGGTTACGGAATTGTCTCTGGTTGGGATAATTGTCCTTACAAAATAATTCCGCCGCATTACAAAAATGTATGTTCAGTTGTAAAAGGTCAGCTTTACGAAAAACTTGGCGGAAATGAGGAATACGATTTTTCTTTGTGGCAGCCGCATTTTGTCGTAGTTAATCTCGGTACAAATGACCGCGGCGGGTTTTATATGCCGTCCTGGAAAGATAATGTTTCTGGAATTGAATATAAAATGAACTTAGACGAATCAGGCAAGCCGTGCAAAAAAGACGGTGAAAAAATTTTGACAGGTGTAAAAAATTTTCTGTCTGTCATTCGCATTAATAATCCAGATGCAAAAATTATCTGGGCAACAGGTTTTATGCAGATTCCCGAAGTGATGGAATTTATTTACAAGGGAATTGAACAGTACAGGATTATTTCTGGTGATAAAAATATTTTTACTCTTGAGTTTGAATCGATGGACTCTGAAGTTGAAGAAGAAGACAAAGGCTCCCGCGGTCACCCCGGTCCGAAAACTCACAGGCTTGCAACAGAAAAACTTTGTCAAGTTATAAAAGCTCTGTCATAAAAGTTCAAGCGTAAAAGTTTTTTCGCCTGTCAAAGTAAGGATTTCAATTAGCGGAATTTTTACTGACGGAGTTTTTTGTTTTGAATAATTGCTTTTAAGTGAAATTGAAATTTCGCCTGCGAGAAGTTCGTCTGCAATATCGCTTCCATAAAGTGAAGATACGAGTTCTTTGTATTCTTCTTTTGAAAGAATTTCGTTTGTAAAGCACGGCGCCATTAATAAGTCTGCATATTTTTGAATGATGGAATTTTGATTTGTAATCAGTTCCTGCAGAATTTCAGGCGAGATCGTAAGTTCAACTTTTTTTAGTTTACCTGTGGAATCGGCGGTAGTTTTTATAAAACTGAATGTGTCAGACTTTGCGGCTGCGTTTACAAAGAGAATCTCTCCTGCTGAATTTGTTTTTTGAGTAATCGCATTTGCTTTTGAAAAGCCTGTGTGCAAAAGTGCTTTTTCTATTTCGAGCGTGTCAAAAATATGTAAGTCGCTTTTATCTTTAGGCTCAGTTTCATCAAACGAAAAAATCAGACTGCTGAATTTTTGATTTGCAGAAGTTTTAAAATCATAAAGCAGAGTGTTAGTTGAATCTTCTGAAAGCGTGATTGAAAGAGGGCAGCCTGTAATAAATGGAATTAAAGTAAAGGCAAGCAGAATAAATTTTATGCCGGTTGTTTTTATTGGACTTTTCATTTTTGATTTAGTTTGTACTCCAGAGTCTGTTTTTATTTTAAAACATTTTTTAACGGCAAAGTTACGCGAATTCCTGTAGAAAAAATAAAGCCCGCATTTATCCCATCTGCAAATCTGAGCGCGCCGCCGTCTGTGTCGTTAAAGACAGTATATGCAAAATCCTGCGAAATTGAAACTGATGTTTTTCCGATTTTTATTGACGGTGTATTCAGCGAAATTCCGATTATACCAGGAAAGATAGAACCGTTAATCTGTTTTTTTATGTCAGGCATTTTTGCATTGCCAAAAGTAAAAACAGGCCCGAGATAAATTCCGATGTAGTCGTTAAAAGTGAGGCTGAACAGAAGCGGAAGCTGAAAACAGTCGCAGCCGTAATTCCATCTGAATGTTGTTCCGACGCCGGGTTGTATTTCCCGTTTAGTGTAGCGCGCTATTGTCGTAAAAGTAATGCCGCGGAAGTTAATCATGAATTTGTTTGGCAGCCAGAGGTTCCAGTCGCATGACAGAGTTGCGTCAACTGAAAGATTTGAAACGAACGAGGAATTCGATGCTTGTGACGAAGGCTGCTGTGCAGATGATGAAGACGAAGATTTTGGTGAAGTGCTGTCTGCATTTTTTTTTTGTTCTTCTTGTGTAGTGGCGGTAGATTCTTTTTCTGCTGCAGGTGTGGTTATGACTTTTCCGACGGCGGCAAAAGTATTTTTGTAATATTTTTCTGTTAGCGAAGATGCAATGACACCTGTGTTTGAACCGTCGCTTGCCGCGTGAATAAACTGGTTTCGTCCGATGTAAATTCCAACGTGCGAAATTGTACCATCGCCTGTCGTTTTAAAAAATACAAGGTCGCCAGTTTCTAGCTGGGAAGAAGAAACGATTTTTACTGCCGAATAAATTGCTTTTGCCGAGCGTGGCAACTGAATTCCGGCGGCTTCGCGAAAGACTGTATAGACAAGTCCCGAACAGTCAAAAGAATCAGGCCCTGTTGCGCCTGTTCTGTAAGGACAGCCGATATAACTTTTTGCCTGTGCACAAACGGCAGCGCGTAATTTTTTTGATTCTTCTGCAGAATATTCTTTTGAAAAAATCATGCTTAATGAGAATATCATGAAAAATGAACAGAAAATTTTTTTAATATTCATACGTTTTTTTATCGGCTGAATTTATATTGTTTTTTATGAAAAATTTTGTCTTTTTGGAATTTTAGTGATAGAATAAGTATTAAAGTAAATTCAAGGTTAACACTGAAAAAATCTCAGGTAGGATTTATTCAGCGTTTTCTTAAAGAGAGGTTAAAAAAAAGTATGAAACCTATTCGCAAAGAAGTTTCCTGGAAATTCCTTGATGAATTCCGCGGAAAAGTTTTTGATTCTACATGGCCTACACTTCCTCAAGTTTTGCATATTTCTCAAATCCGTTTTCCTGACAGACCATGTTTTGTTGATTTTGAAGGTGTTGCCGGTGCAAAGAATTCTTTGACTTATACACAAGTTTGGAATAAAGTTGTTGAGCTTTCAAACTGGTTTATTGCAAACGGCGTAAAAAAAGGTGACAGGGTTGCTGTTTCCGGTAAAAATTCTCCTGAATGGGCAACAGTTTATTTTGCTGCAATGAATGCCGGTGCAATAATTGTTCCGATTGACTATGCGCTGCATGAAAACGAAATCGAAAATCTTTTAAAAGCTTCAAAGCCTGTGATGCTTTTTGTAGATGAAGAAAAATACGAAGTGTTTTCAAAAAGGAAAAAAGGTGTAAAAATCTATTCACTTTCTCCAAAATACGAAAAGCTCTATGTCTATAATTTAAAGACGGAAAAAAAAGTAAAACTGCCTGAAGTATCAGAAAAAGATACTGCTGCAATTCTCTTTACTTCCGGTACTACAGGAATTCCAAAGGGAGTTGTTTTAACTCATGAAAATCTTGTTTCTGACTGTTTTATTGCACAGCAGAATCTGATAATTCTTGAAACAGACGTATTCTATGCGCTGCTTCCAGTTCATCATGCTTACACAATGCAGGCAGCGATGATTTGTCCTGTTTCTTGCGGTGCTTCGATTGTTTTTGGCAAGAGCATGGCAGTAAGCCGTTTGATGAAGGAACTTAAAGAAGGTGGAATAACTTTGATGCTCGGCGTTCCACTTTTGTACAATAAACTTTATTCGGGTATATTAAAGGGAGTTGCTGCAAAAGGAAAAGCTGTTTCTCTTTTGATAAAGTTCATAATGAATTTATCCTATTTTGTAAAAATAGTTTTCAAGAAAAACATAGGTCATTTCCTTTTAAAGTCTGTTCTTGAAGCTGCAAACTTGACGACGATTCGTGTTGCAATCTGTGGCGGCGGTCCTTTGGCTTCGAGCGTGTTCAAAGGCTTTAACGCAATGGGAATTGATTTTATTCAGGGATATGGTTTGACTGAAACTTCTCCTATTGTTGCATTGAATCCGCTTGAGCACTTTAAAATTGAAAGTGTCGGACAGGATTTTAGTCCTTGGGAAGAAGTTAAAATCATTAATCCGAACGAAGAAGGAATTGGTGAAATAGTAATAAAAGGCCCTATGGTTATGAAGGGCTATTACAATATGCCTGACGAAACGAAAGCCGTATTTACTGAAGACGGATATTTTAAAACAGGCGATTTAGGATGGATGGACAGCGAACATTATATAATGCTTTCGGGTCGTGCAAAGAACGTAATCGTTACGGACGGCGGAAAAAATGTTTATCCTGAAGAAATTGAAGATTCGTTCCAGTTGTATTATGACGTAGAACAGATTATGGTACGAAGTTACATTATGGACGCAGAGCACAAATCAGAAGGAATTGAATCGCTGATTTATCCGTCTGATGATATGCTTGCAAGGCTCGGCGTTGAACGCAAGGATTCCGTAACAAGTGATGCAGTGTTTGCTGAACTTAAAGCAATCGTCGACAAGGTGAACAAAACTTTACAGCCGTACGCAAGGATTTCTAAAATCACTGTATTGCAGGAACCGCTTGAAATGACGACGACAAAAAAAGTAAAGCGCAATCTGCTGAATGTAAAAAATACAGAAAAGGCTCCTGCTAAAAAAACAGCAAAGTCTGCTGCAAAGAAAACAACGGCTAAACCTGCCGCAGAAAAAAAGACTGTTGCCGTAAAAAAAACTGTAAAGGCTTCGGCGAAAACAGAAGTTAAAAAGGCGCCTTCAAAGACTGCAGCTAAAGCAGCGTCTAAACCTGCATCTAAAACTCAGAGTAAAGCGCCTGCTAAAACTGCGGCAAAGACTCAGACTAAAACTGCCGCAAAAAAGGCGCCTGCAGAAAAAACTAAAAAAACTAAAAAGTAGTTAAAATGTTTAGTATATTATGATATTATGAAGCATTAATAGAGGAGGTTTTTAATAATGAAGAAAAAATTAATGGCTTTGCTTTTTGCAGCTGTTTTAGGAAGTATGTCTTTTGCACAGGTACTTGAAAAAACAGGAGTGCAGAATTATTTATGGACAGGAATGGGGCTTCCTACAGGAACTCCTAATTCTGCAGAACGTGCTGGATTTAGGTGGTATGGTTTAATTGATACTATTCAAGCCCGTGTAGATGTTTATCAATTTACGATTGACGGAATGCTTGCTTGGGGTGCATTGACAAACTGGACAGACACTAGTATTTCGGGTTTTTCTTTTGAAAATACAGCTAAGAAACCTGTTGATTTTCTGTATGAAAATTTAGGACATACAGCAGTTGCTGATCCTGGTAAAAACCGACGTTCAAATGCATATGATAAAAATGACCGGTATCAGGATTATGGCAACAATTCATATTATCTGAACTTTTTATGGCATCCGTTTACAGGTTTTGATGTAGGAATCGGTACAAGACTTGAATGGGATGTAGGTCCTGCTCCAAGTTACGGTTCTTACACTTGGGAATATAAATCTCATGTTCATCAGGGAGATTTGCGCGACGGAAATCCTGGCGGAGTACCTGTTGCAGGATATATCAAATATTCAAATACTTATGCACAGAAAGCTATTGCATTGAGATATAAATACAAGGACATCGTAGAAGTAGGTTTTGCATTGCCTAGCGGATGTTCTTCTGATTTGTTTACGACAAACTTTGGTTTTTCCCTGACACCTGTAAAATTTATTACGGCAGCATTTGCTTATGAAGGATTGTTTATAAACGGTTCAAATTTGTACACAGGGCTTACATTCCGTTTTACAGATTCAATAATGCTTGATGCTTATCTTGCTTTTAATGACATCGGTACAAATTATTCAAATGCCGGAAAATGGGGAACAGGAGCTGCCCTTATGCTCGGCTTCCCGAAAATCGGACTTTATCTCAGACCGGAAGTAGGCATTACAGGATATGCAAAAAGTAATTATACTCTTGCAGTTTATACAGGTGCAAAACTTAACTTTGACTTTGCAAAAAGATGCCATTTAGGATGCTGGGTATCATTTGCCTGGGGTGCTGAAAATTCAGACTGGCATAAAGTTAAAGATTCTACTGAAGATAACTGGTTCGGAGGATTTATCTTTAATATCCGTCCGGAATTTGCATTTGACATTAACGCAAATCATACGCTTGCAGTTACTACAGAGTTCCAGAGTTTGACTGACTACAAACGTGATGTAGTTGATTCGCTTCTTATCGGATTGTACTGGAGATTTAAGACAAAGTAATTTGACTTTGTGATAAAAAAAAGCTGCCTTGAAATCGGGCAGCTTTTTTTTAAGTTCGTTCGCGGTTTAATAATCAGGGTTTATTTACAGCCCCATTGCTGATAGTACGAATCAAGTTCTTTTTTAAGTTCAGCAGTGATAAGGCCTGAATCGTCTTCTTTATAAAGATATTCAATTACGTCATTCATTGTAACGATTGCTTTTGCAGGAAAGCCGTATTTTTCGCTGATTGTATCAAGTGCCGATTTTTCTGAATCCTGCGCTTTTTCCATTCTGTTTAACGAAACCATTTCGCCGACAATTTTTATTGCGTCGCTTTGAGTTTCCTGTGCCTTTATTTTTGGGTAAGTTTCTTCGATTGATTTTCCTGATGTCGTTACGTCTTCTATAATTACGACTCTGTCACCGTCTTTTATGCAGTAACCTAAGAGACCGCCTTTGTCTGCGCCGTGGTCTTTGTCTTCTTTTCTGTCTGCGCAGTATTTTAATTCTTTTCCATAGAGATTGCTGTAAGCTATGCATGTTGCAACGCTGAGCGGAATTCCTTTGTATGCCGGCCCAAAGAGAACGTCAAAGTCATCTCCGAAATTATCATGAATTGCATGTGCATAAAAAGTTCCGAGTTTTGCAAGCTGGCTTCCTGTAACGAAAGAACCTGCATTAAAAAAGAACGGAGAATGTCTGCCGCTTTTTAAAGTAAAGCTTCCGAATTTTAAAGCATTGCTGCTTACCATAAAATCAATAAAATCTTTTTTATACTGTTCCATAAAAAGCATAATATCAGTTTGGTGCTTTTTTTTCTACTGGCAGAGGAAAAACTATAATACAGAAAATTCAAGAAATAATAAATTTGTGCCGATAAAATAAAGATAGGGGATTTTTTTTGCAGTCTGGAGAAAATATGAGTCAGCATTTAGTTGGAGTTTTGTTAAAAGATAAAAATTTTGTTCCGCTTTGCAGTGCAGCTGAAAAGTATTTGTCAAAACCTGTTTTTGCTTACAAAGGAGATTTTGATAAATCAGAGATTCCTGTGTATATTTGCAAGATGAAATCTGAAACGGACATTGAAAAAATTTATAAAATTGGTGAACTGAAAATTTCTGATTTCTATCTTGAACAGTTAAAGCTGAATGAACAGGACAACAGAGAAGATAAAAAAGTAATTAAAATTATTTCTACGCTATCAGACTCTGGCGACCTTGCAATAACTCTTGATATCGGCGATTTTTATGTTTTTAAGCCTTTGAAAGTTTATGAGGCAAATATTTTTGAAGAACTTGCAAAAAAGGAATTTGAGGAACGTGAAAATTCTTTGCTTGATTACGGCGACTTTATAAAATGCAGTTCAAGTTCCGGTTTTCTGTTGCCGGAAGAAGATTTGACTGCTGGTGGAAACCAGATTTTAAAAGAGCGCGAAATTGAAGTTGACGACAAGCACTCGAGCAAAAAAGCAAAAAAAGCCGATGCAGAAAAAGATGAATATTATGAACTTGCAGGAAGTGCGACAAAAACAAGATTTACAATCGGCGGAAAACTGATTGCGATGATTACGTTTATTCTGCTTGTTGCTGTCAGCACTATTTTGTATCTTGTTTCGTATTACGTTTCAAAAGATGTTTTGAAAAATGCAGAGATGAATAATTTTTCTGTGAACGAGCAGACCTCAAATTCAATTCAAAAGAAAATTGAAAATATCAGCGACAATGCACTGCTTTTTTTGAGCTTGTATTTTTCTTCGATTGATGATCCTAAAATGCGCAATAACGTAATTTCAAATTTCTTTGAACGCAATCAGGATATTGTGGCTTTATTCCTTCCAGAAGAAAACGAAATTTTAAATAATAAATTTCTTGTCGTAAACGGAATCTCAAAAGAAAATATTTTAAATGTAATAAGCGCTAATAAAAGTTCAATTGAAAATGCCAAAAAGGGCTTGTGCGAAATAAAAAATGTCAGTCACATTTTAAATACAAAGACAGCGGCGCTTTTCTTTCCTGTAGAATTTGAAACAGCAGAAAATCCAGAATTGCATTTTGAACCGATTGCCGTAATTTTTTCTACAGATTTTTTTGAAGGTGTCTGCGGTACAAATTCAATTTATACGAATTTTATAGTAGATAAAGATGGCTGCCTACTTTCTGGGCTTGATTCTGAAAAAGTGCTTAACTGTCAGAGCGCAGACGATTATGAAGTCGTTCATAAGTATTTAAATTCTTCTGCGAATAATGCGCAAATAAGATTTGTTCATGATGACACTGATTATTACGGGGCTTTTAAAAGACTTGATTCTGCAAACTGCGGTGTAATAACTTTAGTTCCGACTTCAATCGTTCTTGAGCCTGTTTTTATTACGATTGTCCGTAACGCTTATCTTGCGCTTGCTGTTCTTGCTTTGACTGTAATCGTAATCTGGTTTTTTGCAAAGTCAATCAGTAATCCGATAAAGGCATTGAGTGTAGCTTCGCTGCGGATTAAAAACGGGAATTATAAAATAAATATAAAACCACATACTCACGATGAACTTGCATTGCTGACGACAAGCTTTGTTGATATGAGCAAGGGACTTGCAGAGCGTGAAAGGTTAAAAGATTCGTTCGGTCGTTTTACAAATAAAGCTGTTGCAGAAAAAGCAATGCGTGGTGAACTTGTACTTGGTGGCGAAACTAAATTTGTTACAATCTTTTTTAGCGACATCAGAAGTTTTACTGCTATAAGTGACAAACTGAGTGCAAATCAAGTTGTAGATTTCTTGAACGAATATATGACTAGAATGGTAAAGTGCGTAACTGCAACAGGCGGATTTATTGACAAATATATTGGAGATGCAATCATGGCAACATGGGGAACTCCGATTTCTACAGGTACTCCGAAACAGGATGCAATTAATTCAATACGCTGTGCACTGATGATGCGCTCTGAATTGATTTCGTTTAACAAAGACAGGGGAACGCCTGATAAACCGATTATCAAAATCGGATGCGGTATCAACTCAGGGAATGTCGTTGCCGGTCAGATTGGTTCATCTGAGCGAATGGAATATACTTGTATCGGCGATACTGTAAATGTTGCTTCTAGAACAGAAAGCCTTAACAAACCTTTTTGTACTGACATTTTGATTACGGAAGATACGTATCAGCTTGTAAAAGATGTCGTCACTGTAGAAAAAATGCGGCCTGTAAAAGTTAAGGGAAAAGAAAACCCGATGGATATGTATGCCGTAATCAATATGCCTGATGAGCAGGACATTCCTGGAGCAGGACCTTTGGGATTTAAAACGTTGGCGCAGGTCAGGGAAGCTTTGGGTTTTGCTGAACCGCAGTTAGATGGTGTTGATTTAAATGAAGAAGAAAAGAAATTCAAGATTCAAGGTTAAAGATTTTATTGCAGTTTTAGTTTCTCTTTCTCTCTGTGCTTTTTGGATTTTTCTTTTTATCCGTGATATTAACCGCGAGGAAAAAAAAGAAAATGAACAGAGTATTGCAATTGTTACGAATCAGGAAAATAATGCCGAGCGTAAATTTGTAAACCGCACTGTCTGGACAAGAATAAAAACGCAGACACAATTATATAATGGGGACTACATCAGAATTGAACCGAATGCTTCTTCGGAAATAGAATTTGCTGACGGAACAAAAGTTTCGATTGCTGAAAATTCACTTGTACAGATTTTTATTGATGAAGACGGAAATTACGCAACGCTTTCTAATGGAGGTGGAATTGTCGTAGACTCTACAAAAGGCTCTTCTAAATTTTTTATGATTACGGAGCAGGGTAAAAAAGTAAATATTGAAACAGGTTCTGTAATTTCTGTTGAAAGCTCTTCTGAAAAAATTGACGTAACTGTCCAGAAAGGGCGGGCATCTTATACAGACAAAGACGGTGTTGAAAGTTTTGCAACAAACGGCAGCGGCCTTGTCATCAATGAAGATGAAACTACGGAACGCAAGATGATTGTCGTTTTAAATCCCGTGCAGAATTCAAAACTGATGAATTCTACAGACGGAGATTACGGCGTTCAGTTTAGCTGGAGCAAAAATAATTCATTTATAAAAAACGTAAAAATTGAAATTGCCAGGGATGCTGATTTTAAAATTGAACCAAGGGAATACATAAGGTCTGCCGACAGTGCAGAAACTTTTATTGAACTTCCAAACGGAATTTATTACTGGCGGCTGACTGCCCAAAACGAAAAAGGCAGCGATTTGTCAAAAAGTGTTCAAAGCGGAAAATTTCATATTTTTGACGGAACAAAACCAAAACTTATTTCGCCGTCATTTGATGAAAAAATTTTTAGGTCGCAGAATGATTTGCCTGTTTCTTTTAAATGGGAACAAAAGTATTTTGCAGAGTTCTATGAAATTACAATTGCAAAAAATCCTGAACTTACAATGCCGGTTATAAACCAGAATGTTTTTGATGGAAACGTTCAGTATAATTTGCAAGAAGGAACTTATTACTGGTCAGTCAGGACATTCTATGGTTTTAACAATTACGGATTCGGGAAAAGTTCTAATGTTTCAAAATTTGAAATCAAGGCAAAAGAAGAATTGTCAGCTCCAGTCGTTTTTGCGCCCGAAAGCAATTCTGTTTTTTACAGACCGAGTAAATTTTCAAAACCGAAAACTGCAGCAGGTGAAAACATTTATTTTTCATGGAAAAACGAAAACAGATTTTCTGAATATGATTTTACTCTAGCTAAAGACAAAGACTTTGCTTCGATTATAAAGCAGGAAAAGTTAAAAGATAATTTTTACTTTATTCCGATTTCTGATTTGACAGAAGACATAACTTATTACTGGAAAATATCTGCAAAAACTGTAAACGGAAAAACTACGAAAGACTCAAACGTTTTTACTTTTGTTATCGACTCAAATAAAGTGCTCGAAGAAAAACTTCTTTATCCTCCTGATGGAATTCATTTTTCAGAGGACGAAATAAAAGCCAGCCAGTTCCTGTGGAAAATGGACGAAGCAGAATTTTATATTTTTGAAATTTGTAAAGACAAAAATTTTTCAAGCCCGGAAATTCAAAAAGAAACGGAAGTTGAGTCTGTTACTGACATTGCATTGCCGCCGGGTGTCTGGTACTGGCGCGTTCTTGACGGAAACGAAAAAGAGCGTGCAACAAAAACAGGTGTCTTTGTCGTAGATGAACCGCCACACATTCCGCTTCCTGTAGAACTTGTCACGCCAAAAGATAAAATTGTTTTTAAAGGCGAAACTGTTTTAAAAACGCCTGTTGATTTTAAATGGCAGAGTAATGAAAAAATAAAATCTGCAGTTTTTGTTTTAAAAAAGAAAAACTGCAAAGGCCAGTTTGAAAATTTTATAACGCGCAATTCCCTTTCTAAAACGCAGTCTGTAGTCCGCCTTACAAGCGGCAGCTATATTTGGAAAATTAATGCCACAGCATCTGACGGAACTGATATTTCGTCTTCTGAGAGAAGTTTTGAAGTTTTGCAGCCGGCAAGACTTCCTGCACCTGTTCTTTTAAAGCCTGAACAGAAAACTGTTTTTGATACTGAATATCTAAAAACAAATTCTAATATTCTGTTTAAATGGCAGAAAGTTCCTGATGCGACAGGATATTTGTTTTTAATTCAAAAGAAAGACGGCAATAATTTTTCTACGATTGTAAAAAAGAATTTCAGTTCTGGCGTACAGAGTTATTTGTTTGATGACATTTCGCTTTTGAGTAATGGAAATTTTGTCTGGAGCGTTACGGCAGAAAACCGTGCTGACGACGGATTTTTAATTCAAAGTGGAAATCCTGCATCAAGTGAATTTAGTATACAAGTTCAGCTTCCTGGAAAAATACAGATAAAAGACGTGGGTGCGCAATATGGTGAGTAAGAAAAAAAATATTTTAATTTTACTTTCGCTTATACAATTAAATTTTATTATACCGGCAGAAAATTTTTCTGATGAAAAAGAAGGCCCACAGAATCAGCCTGATCAAAAAGAATTCGTGCAGGAAATTCAATGGACAAAAGATAAATTTGCTACAGAGTATGAAGTTGAAATTCAAGATGAAAATTATGATACGATTCTGACAAAGCGGACAAAAGAAACAAGGCTTTCGTTTTCGTTAAGTCACGGCTGGTACAGGTATAGAATTTTTGTTTTTGATTTATTCGGAAAGCGCTCTCAAAGTACGGACTGGATTGAATTTGAAATTTTAAAAGCTGTTCAGCCTGTACTTTATGATTTTGAAGAAAAAGAGATTTTTATAGAGCCCGGTACGCAGCCTGAAATTTTACTTTCTGTTTCCGGGTTTTATGAAGATACAAAATTATATTTAATGCAGTACGACAGAAAAAAAGTTTTTGACGTAGAAATTCTCTCGCTTGAAAAAAATAAATTTTCTTCTGCAGGAGATTCAATTTGCAAAGTAAAAATCAAGACTACGGAACTTCTTGATAAAAAATATTTTTTTAGGGCAGAAAATCCCGGTGAGCAGATTTATGAAGGCGCAGAGTTTAAAATCAAATTTATAAACCGTCCTGTAATCGTAAATTTTGAACCTGGTTTTGTATATGCAATCAAAGGAACTACAGTTCAGTTAAAACTTACAGTCCAGAATTTAGAAAGTAATGCAAAGTTTTTTTTAATTTCTGAAGCCGGAAAAAAAATGAGATGCGAGGTAGAAGAAATTTCAAAAGATGAATTTAATTCTTTTGTTACGATATCGTGCACTACGGCAGAGGCAGGCAAGTTTGCAATTCAAGTTGAAAACGACGAACGCTTTTTTGACAGGGCGGAAGGCTTTGTAATAAATCATGCAGTACAGCCGAGAATAACGAGCGTTAAAGACGGAAGTTTTAATATAAGTTCGATAAAAAATTTTAGCGTTGAATTTGGAGCTACTGGAATTGATGATTCTTCTGTCGTTCGTCTTGTTCCGAAAAGTGAAAGCGAAAAAGAAAAACCTGTTACGGCAAAATCTATTGTTCAAAACGAAAGCGGAAATTACACTGCATATTTTAACTCGGCTTCTTTAAGTTCTATTGAATATGCGCTTGAAATTTCTAATGCAGGCGGCTTTAAAGATTCGGCAGGGACTTTTTCGCTTTCTGTAATGCAGGCGGTTGATTTAAATCTTGGGCTTGGAGTTTATTCGGGAACTGTGATTCTGCTTTACAATGATGTTTTGCCTGATTATACTCATTCAACTTTTTCGCTTGGTGCTCTGGGACAGGTTTCTGTAATTCCGATGAAATATTCTTTTGGGTATTTTGGTTTTGGGTTTTCTTTAATGGGTTCTTACTGGGATAAAAACGACGGTTCAAAAGAAAGTACGATTTATTCCGGGCTTGGAATTTTTGAACTCTTATATCAAAAACCGTTTTTAAAAGAAAAACTTCGCGTGCAGGTTGCTTTGGGCGGCGGCTACTCTGTTTTTGGTCACAACAGCACTGACGGCGAGCGCGAAACTGCTCAATGTCCTGTTTTTAAAAGTGGTGTTTCTTTTATCTGGTATCCTGCAAAACATTTTTATGTTGAACTTGGTGCAAGCTACTTTCATTTATTTGCAAAAGAAAATTATTCAGGACTTATTGTTCCTCAGATTGCTGTAGGTGCAAGGCTGTAATTTGAAGTCGGCATTGACAGGCTGAGAGTACACTGAGAGTAAACTGGTTGTCAAAAAGCCTGTATTCTGTTATCATTGTTAATGACATTTTTTATAAAATTGTCATTAATAATTTTGTATTTAATGAGAATTTGGAGGTCATATAATGGCAAAGTATGCTTTTTTGTTTCCGGGTCAGGGCGCTCAGGCTCCCGGCATGATGAAAGATATTTGTGAAGTGGTGCCTGAAAGCCGCAAAGTTTTGGACGATATTTCTGCAATTTGGGGAAAAGACGTTGCAAAACTTATGTGGGAAACAGAAGCTGACGAATTGAGCCGGAGTGATAACAGCCAGATGGCAATAACTGCTGCAAGTATCGCTGTCGTAAAAGCTCTTGAAATAAAGGGAATAAAACCAAGCGCTGCAATGGGATTTTCTCTTGGAGAGTTTCCTGCATTGTATGCTGCAGGAGTTCTTTCTTTTGAAGACGTAATTAAAGTAGTTGCAAAACGCGGTTCTATAATGCAGGCTGTGTGTGAACAGATTGCAGCTGAAAACTCAGGTCATGCGCCTGGAATGTCTGCAGTAATCGGACTTTCTCCTGAACAGGTAAAAGAAATCGCATCTAAATGTGAAAACGTATATGCTGCAAATATGAACAGCCCTGTACAGACAGTATTAAGCGGAACTTTTGACGGTCTTACTCAGGCAGAAGCTCTTGCAAAAGAAGCTGGTGCGCGCCGTGCACTTCGTCTTGCAGTTGCAGGTCCGTTCCATTGTCCTTTAATGCAGCGTGCGGCAGATGAATTTGAAAAAGCAATTGCAGACGTTAAATTTAATAATCCTGAAATTGCATTGTTCTCAAACGTAACAGGAAAGCGTGCAGAAAACGGTGAAGAAATTAAAAAGAATGCTGTTTTGCATTTGACGCATCCTGTTTTGTGGACTGACGAAGAAAAAGTTTTGTTTGATATGATGGAAGCTGACGGCGGCGAATGGAAACTTTTTGAACCGGGGCCTGGAAAAGTTTTGACAGGTCTCTGGGCAAAATCCGGGCTTGAAGAAAAATATTCAGCTTCTGCAATTAATTCAGTTGAAAATCTGAATTCACTTTAATTTAATGTTATTATTATAATGGGAGAAAAAAATATGAAAATGCTTGAAAATAAAAAGGCTCTTGTTACAGGTTCGAGTCGCGGAATCGGAAGAAAAATCGTTGAGGTGTTCCTTGCAAACGGTTGTGAAGTTTGGGGACTTTGTACTAAACCTTCTAAAGCAAAAGACGAACTTGAAAAATGTGCTTCTGACAACGGTGTTTCATTCCATGAAATTTGCTGTGACTGTGGAGATGCTGCTGCACTTAAAGAATGTATTAAAGGTGCTCTTGAAGCTTCTGGCGGTTTTGATGTTCTTGTTAACAATGCAGGAATTACACGCGACGGTCTTTCTTTTGCAATGCCAATGGAAAACTGGCAGGACGTTATCAATGTAAACCTTACAGCTCCATTTGTAATTAATCAGCTTGTATCTTATGATATGATTCATAAGAAGAAAGGTTCAATTATTAACATGGCTTCTATCTCTGGTGTTCACGGAGAAGCAGGTCAGGTAAATTATTCTGCATCAAAAGCAGGTCTTATCGGTATGACAAAAGCTCTTGCAAAAGAAATCGGTAAGAGAAAAGTTCGCGTAAATGCAGTAGCACCTGGATTTATTGCAACAGAAATGACAGACGCAGTTCCAGAAAATATCAGGAATGAATGGGTAAAAATCATTCCTATGAACCGTGCAGGAACTGTAGAAGAAGTTGCAGGCGTATGCTTGTTCCTTGCAAGTGACTTGTCTACTTATGTTACAGGTCAGGTAATCGGCGTAGACGGAGGAATGGGCGCATAACTTTGTTCCCCAATGCTTGTAAAGAATTGAAATCTCCTATAAAATTGTGATAGAATATATCATATCAATTTTATAGGAGAGTCTATGATAAAAAAAAGTTTATTTAGTGTTCTATTTGCATTTTCGATTTTATTTGCTTCCTGCAATATGCAAGATGTTTCTGATACAGGTACTTCTCTAAAAATCGCATTACCTAGAAATGCCGAAAAAGTTGCAACAAAATATGAAGCTTCTGACATTGTTCAATATGAAGTTGTCATTACGAATGAATACGGCAAGAGTTTTGTAAAAACAGGAGTCCCTGGTGAAACTGTCAGCTTTGAACATGTTTTAACAGGCAAATATGACATTGACGTTTTTGCACTTGACGTGTCCGGGTATACTGGTGCAAGAGGTTCTGTAAGTGCATCTGTTAAGGAAAACGAAACTTGTAATGTTGCAATTACAGCCAGCTTACTTTATAGAAGTGATTTTTTTATTTCTGGTGCAGACGGTGTATGGCTTAGCAACCATTCAGATTATTTTATAAATTCAACTTTTAAAAATTATAGAAACGATGTTGATTTTTCTGTTACAACTGAAAATTCAACATCAGAGGCAGAGGCTCCTGCAATAGAACTGATTCCTGTTACGTCTGTAAGGCTTACAAACGGGAATATACCATATATTTATGTAAATGCGCTTGATACGAAAAATAGTACGATATTTGGTTCTGATCAAGTAACGTCTGTTTCTTTTGAGGCAAAGTCATCTGTGCCGTCTACAGTCAATTTTTATTTTCAAGACATTGATCATGAACCTATCGGTGTTGTTTTGCAGGCAGAATTAACTAATGAGTTTAAAAAATATGAGATGTTCATTCCTGCTAGAATGAGTCTTGAGCGCTCTTTATGGAGCGGAACTTTACGGGCCGGAGTAACGTCTGGCAACGGAACTGTAACTATAAAGAATCCTTTTGTTATTAATAACGCTAGTGGAAATCCTGCTGCCTATACGTGTTATCCACCTGATACAAAAGGTGTTAAAACATATCTTACAGAAGATAGAGGTTCTTATTATCACACTTTTGAGTTTACTGATACATCAGCGTATGGTGGTTTAGTAGGACATGTATTTTATAATAGCACTTACCAAGGATTTAATAATAGTTATGTACTAAATGTTAAAAGCAGTGAAGAAAATGTCATTATAACTTTTTACCTTTATACTTTGGGCGGAGGCATACAAGAACTTGGTTCTGGTCAGATTGTTGAAGGTGATAATTCAGAATACTGTACTTTTACATTTGAGCCTGATCCTCGTCCTGCAGTTACTGCAAGTGATTATGAATTTACTGCTGTTTTATTTAAAGTCAATAAGCCTACGATAATTACTATCGATTAAAATATTGGTAGCTGATGACGGTTGTTTTTACTTTGACTGCATTGTATAAACACCGTCCCAAATCTCAGGGACTCCGTTTTTAATAAAATCATTGCAGCGGTCGATAAAAACTTTTGAAGATTCATCTGCAGGATAAATAGAAGAAGCTTTTTCAAAATATGAAAGGGCTTCTTTTAATTCTGCAATGTCTTTTTTTGCTTCAGGTGTGTCGCTTCCGTTTAAGTATAGTTCAATTCCTTTGTTAAAGATTTCTGCGGCTTTGATTTGTTCCTTAGAAAGTTCTTCTTTTAATCCGAGAATGTTATAAATGCCGACTGGCTTTTTTACGTTTACTACACGGACAAAGTCAAGTTTTCGTGCGACGAGTTTTCCTTTGTTTTCGCCGTTGTCTGCTTTTTGCCATGTTGATTCGCTTGCAATAATCCATGAGCCGTAAACTTTGTTTGTACCTTCAAGGCGGCTTGCAAGATTTACGTTATTTCCCATTATCGTGTAGTTAAGTTTTTTTTCTGTTCCCATGTTTCCGACGACCATCATTCCTGTGTTAAGACCAATCCGGCTGTGCAGATAGAACGGTTCGTTTGTGTGCGGATTTATCGGAAGCAAATCTTTGTTGCGTTCATTAAAAAGCTTTTCTGCTTGTAACATTCTGACAGCAGCTACACATGCATCAAATGCATTATTTTCGCGCGGAACAGGTGCTCCAAAAAAAGAAACGATTTCGTCGCCGACGTATTTGTCTATTGTTCCGCCGTTTTGCATGATGGCATCGCTTAAATCTCCGAGATATTCGTTTAGGATTTTGACAAGGTGTTCTGCGCCTTTTTCTTCGCCGTACTGATTGTTGATTACTTCCGTAAAGCCTGAAAAAGTTTTTACGTCAGAAAAAAGGGCAGTGAGGTTTTCGCTTTTTCCACCGAGGCTTGCAAGTTCCGGGTGCTTTACAATCTGTTCGACTACGGCAGGGGCAACATAAGCACCAAAAGTTGTTTGCAAAAATTTCTTGTCTTTTTCAGAAGCAGTAAAACGAAGGATTGTAATTTCAAGATAACTTGTAAAGGCAATTAAAACAGGCGTAAAGGACGGAACATAAATTCCAAAGCATCTTATTAAAAGAAAAGGAATTATTCCGATTGCGATAATTAAAAAAATTCCTGTTGAATTTTGAATTATGCTTTTTTTCTTTTCTGTAAAGATTATCTGCAGGATTACGAGGATTGCAGTAAAGAAAATTCCAAAGAGAGAATTTATTGGAGTTACAAAATCTTTGTTTATGATTGTGTTGCAGACGTTTGCGTGAGTTCCGATGTTTGGGTAGGCGCGCTCAAAAGGTGTTGTGCCTAAGTCTGTCGTGGAACTTGCTGTGTTGCCGATAATGCAGAACGAGTTTTTATAAACGGCAGATTTTTCGTTGAACAGGTCGCAGTAAAGGTTTGTGTCGTGCAAGAGGATTTCAAAAAGTTCGCCGATAACACTTGCGTATTCTGCATATTTTTGTTCGCCAAAAAAGTCGCGGTTTTCTAAAAGACATTCTTGTATTAAATCGTGTGTGTTTCCTGCAGCGTAATTACGGGCATTTGTAAAAAAATCATTTCTCAGTGAAAAATATTCAGCGTACAGTTCTTCTGGGATTCCGGAATTTACTGCATTGCCGTCTTTGTCGTAGCCGTCGCAGATTTGAAGAAGGTAATTTTTGTAGTCAGTAATGTCGCCGTATTGCTGCAGTAAAAGTTCAGCAGTATCGGGTGAAATTATGTCCGAAAGATTTTTTTTGTGTGCGATGTCAGATTTTAAAATTGTGTCGAGGTTTTCTAAAATCGTTTTTAGGACGAGGACGATGTTTTGTTCTGTTTTGTCGAGCGTGTCCATAAACAAAATGCTTTCGTGACGGAACGAGTCCTGATATTTTTTGTGCATCCAGTTTATAATCATTCTTCCATATTCATCGAGAGGAATTTTTATGTCCTGTGTTTTGCCGCCCTGCGTGCAGTTTTTTAAGACGATGCTGTTTTTTTTGCGGATAATTTTTTCTGGGGCTAGTTCTTTTAAAAGCGGGCTGAGCACAAGCTGACAGACAGATTTCTGACATTCTTCCTGATATTTTAAAAGCTCGACTCGCCGCCTTGTTCCGTCTGTGTCGATGATTGTATTTGTAAAGCCTGCGCCGTTTGCATGCGAAATGAATTTGTGCATTGCAGGAGAAAATCCGATTGAAAAATCGTTTTTTGTTTTCTGGCTGTTCCAGTCAACTTTATTGAATCCGAAAAGAGAGTCTTTTTGTGTTTCATAAATGCTTTTTCTGTTTCCTGTGATAATCGAATTTATATCGCCGTCAACGTTTACTAAAAAACGGTTACGGGCATAGTTAAGTTCAGCCTCTGTATAATTTATGTCAAGGTCTGCTGTGTTGATTGTAAGAAACGTGTTGCCAAAAAATTGAACTGACCGCGCAAACTCTTCGTCACAGTCTTCAAAGTCAGACGGCGAAAGAAACTCAATATCAAACACTGCGGTTTTTGCGCCGAGTTCTTTCATGCGAAGGAGCATGTTTGCATATACGCTACGCTTCCACGGCCATGCACCGATGTTTTCAAGTGCGAGGTTATCTGCTTCTACGAGAAGGATTTGCGGTGACTCTTGCGGTGATTTTTTTGCAGAAAGCAGAATGTCAAAAAAACGGCTTTCAAATTTGCGGAATATTCCGAGAGCGCTTAAAAGTGTAAGGAATGCAATTGAAATTAAAACGATAAGAATGTTTTTGCTTTTTTTCATGGCTGAACTCTCCTATATAAGCAGTTACTTTTGACAGTATTTTTTTAGAGTATACAAAAAAAAAAAATTATATTACAATTATAGCAGTAAGTTATTGTTTTGAACAATGCATAAATACGGGAGTTTAAAATGAAAAAAAAGTTTATTGTTGCTGCATTTCTTTTTTGTGCAGTTCAGATTTTGGCGGTGTCTCAGAATTTTGACAAGATTTCTCAGATTATCGAAACAAAAAAAATTACGGTTGCTCAAGCTTCGTACCTTGTGGCAAATTATCTTGGTGTCGTAGAAGAGTATGAAGACGAGCAGGCTGCTTTTGAAAAACTTTTGTCACAAGGATATTTTTTACCGGAACAGAAAGCCAGTGATTTTATTTCGCTTCAAAATTTATGTGCATTGTATGCGAAGGCTGCAAAATATAAAGGCGGTATGATGTTCACTCTTACAAAAAAGTCTGGCAGATATTCTTACAAAGAATTCCGTGCAAAAGGTTTTATTCCGTCTTATGCTGACCCGATGATGAACGTGAGCGGTACAGATGCAATCGGACTTTTAAATGCGGTAATTAAAGAATAGGTGAGCCTTATGGAAAAAAGTTTTAAGATTAATTCAAGTGTTGTAAAGACAAATGTTTTTGAATCAAGGTTTTTGAAAAAAGTATTTCTGACTTTATTTTTATGTTTTTTTTGTTTTGCAAAAAATATTTTTGCGTTTGATTTTGGTGTGCTTCTTTTTAATGATACTGCAGGAAAGGGAATTGCAGGCAATGCATTTTCTCTTGACCAGAAAGACGAAGTTTCGGCATGGATAAAAATTCCGTTTGGAGAAAGTTTTTCTCATTATCTTGCTGCAGAATGTCTTTACCGTTTTGAATATGACGGCTACACAGGATTTTATGCAAATTATGTTGATATGCCGCTTTTAAAATATTCGTTTGGAACAGATGCAGGAAGCGGATTTTTTGATTTGAATGTCGGTCGGTTTTTTGCTTCTGATTTAACGTCGCGTATTATTGCGCAAAATGCAGACGGCTGTTCTGTTTCGTTTAAAAATGATTTCTTTTCTTTGCAAGGTTATGCTTCTTATACAGGGTTTTTGAATGGCAACATTACAAAGATGCTGGATGCAAAAGATTTTAATGCTGTTGATTCAAGGCAGGTTTATTCTCTGGCTGACAAATATCTTAATGTGATGGCGACTGTTATTTTTCCGGATCTTTTTTTACAGCAGACTGTTGCAGTGCAGGGGATTGGTTCTTTTAGGTTTGCAGAAAAATCGTACAACAGGTTTTACGGAACTGTAAGCATTTCAGGGCCGATATATCAGGGCTTGATGTATGATGTCAGTGCGAGCGCAGGGGTTAAATCTTATGACGGAGAAGATGTCGTAGTTTCGCCTTTTGTAAAAGGAAAGTTGAGCTATTATTTTTCAAAGTGGGCAGTAAATGTTAATGCTGTTTTTGCAGGGAAAGATTTTACAGGGATTACGAGTTTAAAAGCATATAATTCTGCGCTTGAGCCTGAGTATACTGATTTTATAAAGGCAGGAATTTCTGCATCGGTAAAACCGTTTGACATTCTGCTTTTGAGCGCAGGATTTGATTCTGTTTTTGATGGTACAAAGAATTACGGATTTAAAGGAATTCAATATAATGTCGATGCAACTTTACAGATTGCTAGCGATGTTATGATTGGTGCCGGCTGGGTTCATTATATTGATATGAACGTTACGGAAGAAAATTATAAGTCAATATCGTTAAAGGCAAAAATTGCAATGTAGCAGCGCTGTAGATGATGCGGTGCATATAATTTGAATTAGGTGCATAGTTTGTGGTTTATAATTTATAGAGAGGTTTATATGAAAGAAATAAAAAAAATATTTTTAGTTTTGTTTGTTTCGTCTTTTGCGTTCAGGCTTTTTGCAATAGAAGCAAAGGTTGTGTCTGTTACGGGGAAAGTTCAGGTACTGGTCGGAACTGAGTGGAAAAATCTGAATGCCGGTGATAAGCTCAAAAAAGGCGATATGATTCAGACTGGTTTTAAATCTGAAGTTGTCATTGCACTTACAAGCGGAAATGAAAATTCAAAAATTACTGTTAGTCAACTTTCGAGGCTTACAGTTGAACAGCTTGCAGAAGATTCTTCCGGCGACAAGACGAGCGTTTATCTGACGACAGGTTCTGTAAAATCAGAAATTAAGAAAACGCAGGATCATCGCACAAACTACTCTGTAAGAAGTCCTGTTGCAACGGCTTCTGTGCGTGGAACTGAACTTACAGTAACAAATTCATTTCTTTCTTCACAGATTGACACTCACCAGGGAGTTGTAGAAACTTTCAAGACTCCTGCTGATATGAAAAATCCTGTTGTAGTTTCTGACGGCGATTCTAAGAATAACAGCCGGCTTTTTGAAAATCAGAAGACTGTTGCCGTAACTAAAGGTCAGACAGTTTCTTTTTCAGAAGCAGGTCAGACAAGTCCGAGGGATTCTGCTGTTAATCGTACAAGCACGCTGAACAGTTCAACAGAAAGTTTGCAGTTTGCAGAAGCTGTGATGACTGCTCCTGTTACAGAAAATTCATATCCTGTACAGACAAGTGGAAAAGAATATGGCAGTATTTCTATAGAGGTAACAATTCAATAAAATAAATTTTAGGAGGTGTAATAAAAACTTTGCCTGAAATAGCGTCAAAGTTTTTATTCACAAGTTTGCGTTGCAAACTTTTTTATCTACAGCACATTCTCATTTCATTGTGAATGTGCATAAAAAGTCAATCGATTGTTGAAACAATCTTCTTGACTTTTTATGGGAGAACAAAATGGCAGTAACAAATGATATTGAAAGCCTTTTACCGCATCGAAAACCTTTTTTGTTTGTCGATGAAATTGTATCTTGTGACGACAATGGAAGCGTAAGTACAAGAAAGTTTACGGAAGAAGATTTTTTCTTTAAAGGACACTTTCCTGAATACCCTGTCGTTCCGGGAGTAATCCTTGTTGAAACAATGGCACAGGCCGGCGGTGCGGCATTGAGTTATCAAAAGAAGTTTCAGGAAGGAAGTCTTTTCTTTTTGGGAACTGTAAACAATGTAAAATTCCGCAATCAAGTGCGCCCTGGTGATACAGTAAGAATGGAAATTACAAACCTCCGTGTTTCTCCAAAAATGGTAAAACAGTCAGGCAAAGCCTACGTAGGCGAAACCCTCTGCGCAGAAGCTGAGTGGATGTGCCTCGTCGGCAAAGCTGAATAGCGAGCCGACGAGTACAATAAATTTCTTTGCACCAACGCCCGAATGGGCGTATGTGTTTGGTTGGTGCAGCCAATTAGGCAAACCAACGAGTACAATAAATTTCAAAAATATTTTACTTGCATTAGAAAAAAAGACGGCATATAATTTTATTCAGTTTAAATATGAGGAGGCTATTTTATATGGCAAAAAACACAAAGTTTTCTTTTGGAAGATTGCTTTTGCAGATTGCTTTGGGAGCAATGCTTGTTGTAGGCGGAATCTGGGCATTGACAGGCGGCGGAGATTTTGGCTGTGCTGCTCTGGCAACAATTTTTAAAGGCGGTGTTTTAAAAACATTGCAAATTGTTTTTGGAGTTATAGAACTTCTTGCAGGTGTATTTCTTATCATTGAATTATTCACTGGTGATATTTTCGGAAAACTTGACAACCTTTTGATGATTATCATCTGGATAGTATGGATTGTCGGCATTGTTTTGGGTGACTTCCTTGGTGGAGCAGGATTATTTAAAAGCGGTTTCAGTTGGGCTTGGCTTTATGCTTTTGCTTCACATGTAATTGTGCTTGGTGCAATGCTCTGCATTAATGACTAGTTGAAGAGTTTTTCAGAAACAGCAAATTGAGTGAAAACGCGCTTTTTGTGATTTACTTCATAAAAGGCGCGTTTTTTAATATGATTGATATGACAAAAGATGAATTATTTTTTTATACAGAATCAAAGAAAGAACTTGAATTTGTATATGACGGAAAAACATATTTAATGACTTATGGCGAAAACTCTTTTGGGGAAAGCTATATTGCGTTCGGCAGGCTTTATGAACAGGAGCGATTTTCTTCGTTCAAAGATTTGTTTGCACGGGCAAGAATAGGCAATTCGTATTTTAGAGAAATGCTTGATATAATTAAATTGAACTGACGCCTTGCTTAAGTTCAGCGTAAAATGAGATGACAAATTTAGAAAAATATTACAATAAATTTAATGAAGACCACCGCCTTACGACACGACACGGAATTGTAGAGTTTACGACATCGATGAAATATATTCACGACTACATTCCCGAGGGTGAGAGTTTGAAGATTCTTGATGTCGGCGCAGGAACGGGGCGGTATTCGATTCCTTTGAGCAGGGAAGGGCATAATGTTACTGCAGTTGAACTTGTTCAGCACAATCTTGAAGTTCTGGAATCAAAACATGAACACGTAAATTGCTGGCCAGGTAATGCAATGGATTTGTCGTTTTTGCCTGACGACAAATTTGACATAACGCTGCTGTTTGGACCGATGTATCATTTGATGACGCAGGACGAAAAACTTAAAGCGTTTTCAGAGGCAAGGCGCGTTACAAAAAACGGCGGGCACATTTTTGCTGCTTACGTAATGAATGATTATAGCGTGATTACGTATTGTTTTAAACAGAATAAGATTAAGGAATGTGTCGCACGTAATTCACTGACAGAAGAGTTTCACTCGATACCGACTGACGATGATTTGTACTGTTATCTGCGTCTTGAAGATATAAACGAACTGAATGAAAAATCAGGATTGGTGCGGGAAAAGATTATTGCTGCTGACGGGGCTGCTGATTATATCCGCAGGGAACTTAATGCGCTTGATGAAGAAAGTTTTGCCTGGTTTATAAAATATCATCTTGCAAACTGCGAACGGCCGGAGCTGCTTGGAGCAAGTTCTCATGTAGTTGATATTCTCAGAAATGAAAAATAAATTTTTAAATCATTCTGTTAAAAAAGCAAGAAGTTCTTCTGGTTTTTCTAAAATAAAATCTGCATTTGCTTTTTCAAATTCCTGACGGCTTCCGAATCCCCATAAAATACCTAGCGCTTTTAATCCTGCAAGGTGTGCTCCTTTTATGTCGTAGTTTCTGTCGCCAATCATAAGGCAGCTGTCTTTTTGGTTTTCAAGATGATTTTCTTTTAAGACATAATTTATTACATCGACTTTTTCGCATCTAATCTGTTCAGTTAAATCTGCGCCGCCTGTAAAATTGAAAAGCTTGAGCAAATCTTTTTTTTCAAGAATCTGTTTTGTATATATTTCTGGTTTGCTTGTTGCAATGAAAATCTGTTTGCCGTCTTCTTTTAGTGCTTTGATAAGTTCAACAATTTGCGGATATGGAGTGCATTGATACATTCCTTCTGTAGAATAATATTCGCGATAAATATTTATTGCGTTTTGAATTTCCGATTTTGGTAAATGGAAAATTGTCGAAAAACTTTCGTTAAGTGATGGACCTATCATTTTTCTGAATGTGTCCTCGTGATAATTTAAATTGTAATGACTGCATACTTTTTGCATTGAATTGAAAATTCCTTCAGAAGTATCAAACAGCGTTCCGTCAAAATCAAAAAGGAGATTGGTAAATTTTTTCATAAGGATATTATACCATAAATTGCGGCTGATGTTGCAAAAGAAATCAAGAAAATGAACGACTTTATAAAAACTGCATGCAAGGTTAACACTGAAAAATCCTCAATAGGATTTATTCAGTGTTTCCTTAAAATATGACACTACGCAGTCAGTTTTTGTGTGATATAATTATTCTATGCATTTTACAGAAGCAAAATCTATCCTGTCCGCACAGAACGGAATGAACATTTACCGCGGCTGTACGCACGGCTGCATTTACTGCGATTCGCGCTCGGACTGTTACCATACGCCAAAGCCTTTTGAAGATATTGAAGTAAAGCAGAATGCGCCAGCCCTTTTGGAAACGGCACTGCGCTCAAAACGACGTAAATGCATGATTGGAACAGGCGCAATGTGCGACCCGTACATGCACTGCGAAAAAGACCTGCTTCTTACGCGGAGATGTCTTGAAATTATCGATCGGTATGGATTCGGGCTTGCAATTCAGACAAAGTCGGACAGAATTTTGCGAGACATTGATCTTTTAAAATCAATTAACAGAAAAGCAAAATGCGTTGTCCAGATGACGCTTACGACTGCGGACGACAGTTTATGCCGCATAATCGAACCGAATGTCTGCGCAACAAGCAGGCGCATTGAAGTGCTGAACATTATGCGCGATGAAGGAATTCCTACGGTGGTGTGGCTTTCTCCGTTTTTGCCGTACATAAACGACACGATGGAAAATTTTTCTTTACTTATGAAAAGCTGCATTCAGGCAAACGTGCACGGAATCATCTGCTTTGGAATCGGGCTTACGTTAAGAAACGGAAACCGCGAATATTTTTACGATGCTCTGGACGCGCACTTTCCGGGACTTTCTGAAAAGTACAGGCAGGAATTTAAAAACAATTACGTTGTTACAAGCAGGAACAACAGAAAAATAATGGATTTTTTCTATACTACCTGCCGTGCGCACAACATACTCTGCACCCCGGACGAATGTTTTTCATACCTGCACCATTTTCCAGAAGAAGAACCTTTGCAACTGGAGTTGTTTTAAGTGAAGGGAAGATTAAGGGTTGAAGTGATTACAGCATTGCGACTTTCAGCTGCTTGCCGAATACAGAAGCAACTTTTTGCAATGTAGATAATCTTATGTCTTCGGAATGATTTTCCATTCTTGAAATGACGCTCTTCTTTGTATCAAGTTTTTCTGCAAGTTCTTCCTGTGTCATTCCGTTTTCGATACGCATTGTTTTTATCATCATTCCGATTTTAAATTCTTCGTAGCCTGAATCAAATCCTTTTGCAAATTCAACATCATTTTCTTTTTTCTGAGAAATATAGTCATCTAAATCAAAAGTACGTTCGTTCATTATATGCCACCTCTCTTAATAAAATCTTTCATTCGTTCTTCGCAAATATCAAGCTCGGTTTTAGGAGTTTTCTGTGTTTTCTTTTGAAAGCCGTTTGTAAGAATTACGATATTTCCGTTATAAAAGAATCCTAAAAGCCGGTAAATATTTCCGCCGATTTGTATTCTGACTTCGCAAAAATCGGTATTTGTTATCTTTTTAAAATACGTTGCGGGAACTTTCTCAAGTTCCTGTACTGCTTTAAGAACCCATGCAATTTTTTGGGCAACTTTTACAGGCTGTAAATCTATAAACTCTGCGACAGGACACTTTCCTTCTGAAGTTTTATAGAATGTCACTTTTCTGTACATATCAATATGTTAGCATATTTGCTAACATATTGTCAAACGTCGAAACAGCGCGAATTACTTCCACTTAAAGAATTTTATCGTAATGATGCTGCACACAAGCGTAATCAAAAGCATTACAATTACTGGAACGATGACGTTGCTGGATGCAAGGCCAAGGCTTGCGTTTTTTAGGATTTTTATTCCTTGTGTTAAAGGCATGATGTCAGCAATTTTTTGAAGGTTTAAAGGCATTACTTCATACGGTAAAGTTGCGCCGGAAAAAATCAGCATCGGAAAATACAAAAGGCTTGCAATAATTCCTGCCGTCTTTGGATTTTTTGAAACGCCGCCTGCCATCATTCCTATGCTGAACATAGTAATCATTACTAAAAGATATCCTGCAAGGAACAGTGCAAGGCTGCCTTTCATTCTGAAACCGAAAAAGCAGAAAGCCACGATGAACAGGCTGACTAAAGATGCAAGCGCGTAAAGAGCATACATCGAAACTTCTACGGCAAGTACAAGTGACGGACTTACAGGCGTTACCTGATAGCGTTTTAAAATATGTTTTGCGCGGTAATCGGAAATCACGAGCGGAAGTCCCATAACGCCGCCTGCACAAATTGAAATAGTACACAGCGCACCGAACGACTGCTCCAGAAAAGTATACGGCGCTCCTTCAAATGCAGGCTTTTGTCCGAAAACAAGTCCTAAAATTACAAGAACTGCGAGCGGCATTATTACTGCAAAAATCAGCATGTCCATTCCGCGAAAGCTCATCTTCAATTCGTTTTTAAGTAAAGTTCTGAATGTTTTGAATGTGTTAAAAGTCATTTTTTCTCCCATAATAATCTGTTAAAAATCTGTTATTCCTCTGTGAACCAAAGGTATGCGTCTTCAAATTTTTCTTTTCCGCTTTCCTGTTTTGCCTGAGCGACTGTTCCTGAAAATACGGTTTTTCCTTTTTTCAAAATCAAGATTTGGTCGCAGAGAGCTTCTACTTCGTCCATAAAATGAGAAGTCAGAAGAATTGAAAGCCCGCGTTTTTTCAAAGATTCCAGAATGTTCCAGACGTCACGCCTTGAGCGCGCATCAAGCCCTGTAGTAAGTTCGTCTAAAAACACGACTTCAGGATTTGGGAGCAGGGCAAGAACGATAAAAAGCCGTTGCCGCTCTCCGCCTGACAAATCTTTTACAAAAGAATTTGCTTTGTCGGCAATTCCAAAATCGGAAAGAAGTTCTTTGTAATCATTCGGATTTTTGTAAACGCAGGCAGTGTTTTCGCACAGTTCAGAAACTTTTATAAGTTCCTGATATTTTGCCTCCTGAAACTGAACGCCTGTTTTTTCAAAAACGTCTGTCCTGTCTTTTACCGGATTTTTACCAAGAATAAAAACTTCGCCACAGTCCATTTTCTTTGTTCCCAAAATGCACTCAAGGCTTGTGCTTTTGCCGGCTCCGTTTGCGCCAAGCAGTCCGAACACGCTTCCCTTTAGAACAGTAAAACTCAAGTTGTCGACTGCAACGTATTCGCCGTACGTTTTGGTAAGATTCTTTACAGTGATTGCATTCATTTTTTTACCTCGCTTTTATGAGAAATCTTAGCGCATTCAAAAACTCTGGTGTGCAAGTGGAGGGTTTTAAAATTTGATTTTTTGTTTACAGCTCTCTTCGGAAGGCTCTTGCGAGGATGGATTTCTTTAGCAGGTCGATTTATTCCAGCGCTTTAATTTCGTTCAGAATGTTGATTACTTCGCGGGCATTTTCTTCTGCTTTTTCAAGTGAAAAGACAAGTCTGTCGCACACGGAAATAATGTCTTCGTTTTCATCGGGTGTATTCAAGGCTTTAAGAATGTCTGTCCGGCTTTTGTTTATTCTGTATTCAAGGGCATTCAGCATTCGTAAAATTGCAGACAGAGAATAATTTGCGCACCTGAGCGAACGGATTATTTTAAGGCGGTTTATGTCATCTGCGTCATAAATCCTGTAGCCGTTTTTCTTTCGCTTTACTTTAAGAAGTCCGTTCATTTCCCAGTTTCGGATTGTATCTATCGTAAGGTTTAGTTCAGCAGCTGCTTCGGAACGTTTTAAAAATGGTTTTTCAGTTTTTGATGTTCCGAAGTCTTTGCAAGTTCCGCATGGATTTGTACTGCGATTTTTCTTGTTCCCTTTATTTTGAAAATCGGCTTTGTAAAGTTCTTCGCAGATTTCTGCTGCTTCTTTTGCGTTCTGTTTTTCGCGTTCTGCAATCAAAATGTATTCCTGTGCAAGCTGAATTGCTTCGTCAAACCGGTATTGCGCAGAAAGCTTTACTACATTTACGATGCGGCTTCTGAGTCCTGCCTGCATAACTTCTATTTGAAATGCTTTTCTGAGGAGCGCAATCTGCTTTAAATGAATGTCAGTAAAAATGCGGTAGCCGTTTGGTTTTCGCAAAGGCTTTTGAATAAGTCCCCATTCTTCGTATTTTCTTACTGTGTTGGGGTGGACTCCTGCGCTTTTTGCAATCTGGCTTGTGGTGTATGTTCCGGTCATTTTGTTAAAATCAGAGTGAAATTTATTTTGAAATCTGTTCTATAAGTGCAAGAAAATTTTTTTCTTTGATGACGGCAATTCCCTGCAGTTCATCACCGAGCAAGATAAGGTTGTCACCAGGATTTATGTCAAACACTTTCCGTGCTTTTGCAGGAAGCGTTATCTGACCTTTTTCACCGACTGTTACGACACCGAATGCGTATTTTCCTTTGGGCGGAATTCCGAGTGAAGGGGAAGTTTGCTCAAAATTAACAAGGTCATCAATGCTGACGTTAAAAAGTTCAGCAAGAAGTTTTGTCTTTTCTATGTCGGGCAAAGATTCTCCTGTTTCCCATTTTGAAATTGTCTGCCTTGAAACATTCAGTTTTTCTGCAAGTTCTTCCTGTGAAATATTTTTGAGTTTGCGCAAGTGAATTAAATTTTCGCTGAACATATTTTTCTGCCTTGTTATTTACGGAAGTGCTGATTAACACTTGAAGCGATTACTCAGCACTTCCGTAATCTTGATTGAATTTCAAACTGCTGATTTTTTTTCTTTTTTTATTCCGAGTACGCACCATCTTAAAAACGGAACGTTCGAAATAATTATGTTCAAAATCCAACTGCCGAAAAATGCTGAAACTGTAACTATAAGATAAGACGGCAATGCTGGAACTGACGTATATTTATTTAACAAATATGCTGCGGCTGACAGCGGAAGATAATGAAAAATGTAAAGCGCAAAACTGTGCGTTCTCATAAAATGGAACAGCGAGTTTGTTTTGTTCAAATAGCGTTTTGCACCGCCTAAGATTGCAAGGCATGAAAACCACATAAAAGCAATTGCAACCGGATTGTTTACGACTGGAGGTTCGACGTAACTTTGTCCGAAATAAAGATAAACGTAAAAAGCGCCGAGAATTACTGCAATGCACGCAAACGGAATAAAAAATCTGCTGACTTTTTCAATTACGCAATCGTGCGAAAAAACAAAGTAGCCTGTAAAAAATGCAAAGCCGTAAATTCCAAAACGATAGACGACAATTATTGGAGTGTTCAAAATATGTGAAGCACCGTATGATGCAATTCCGAGCAGAAGAACGACTGCAATGTTTGATTTTCCGCAGAAATTGTAGAACCTGTCGTTTTTGTCAAGTCTGCGAACGACAATCAGCAACACAGAAAAAATCCATAGCATTTGGATGAACCAAAGTACGCCTGTTCCTGAAAATGCCATTATCGGATATAACGCAAGCTTTGGAAAATCTTTCGGAAAATTTACAAATGCGTTACTTATTGCCATGTTAAAGTAGCCCTGAATCCATTGAAATACAAAAAGCGCAAGTGTCGAAGGAACTAAAAGTTTTCGTGTCCGCGATTTTAAAAATTCTTTTTTGCTGTGATTTTCAAGAAAGGCGCGCGAACTTATTCCTGCAACGATAAACAGTATTACCATGAACCAGGGATATAAAATGTACTGCACCGCATCCTGCGCCTGAAACTCAGAAAAAGGTCCTATAACACCTGTCGTGCAGATTCCGTTGTAAATATAAATTATATGATAAATTACGACAAGAAAAACTGTAATCCAGCGGATATTGTCAATGTAATGTTTTCTCATATTTTTCCTACCTTTGCAATTTTTTTTAACAATTTTTAACAGTGTAACAGCAAAGTTTATAAAATTCCAGCAATTTATTTTTACATAAATCTGCGCCGGTTGTTAAAAAAAGTGGAACTTAACAAAGCGGAAGTTCCCTCAAAATTAACTGAACAATTTTTTTTGAAAATTTTTTTATAGTTTAGTATAATGGAACTATGGCAGATATAAAATCAATGTCAAGCATAATTTCTAATTTTTCAAAAAAGTTTTCGCAATTCAATAAAACCGAAAATAGGGAAATTATCCGCAAAAAAAGTCCTGAAAAAATTCTTCAGGAAAAAATCACGGCTTCTGAAAATGAGCGGAAACTGAAATTGCAAAAAGATTTTTCTACATATTTAAATCCTGTTACGCAGGATATCGAATCTGACGAAGAATTTCTTTTAAAAGCATTTGAACTTTTCAGGCAGATTTCTGCAGTGACAGAAAAATATTCTGACGGGAAAACGCATCTTGTAGATATAAAAATATCCAGCCCGATTTGCAGTAAAAGTGAATATACGCAGAAAAATAAATTTTCTTTTTTAAGGCTCTGGTTTTTGCAGAAAAATGCAGATGCAGATTTTGTTCCTGTAATTATATGCGAAGATATAAAATTTTATCTTTCTTTCATAAAAAAAGATGATTATGAATTCTCCGTTTTTGAAAAAGAAATCATGCAGGCGCTGTCATAAATTCATAAAACGCACGCTATACTTCTGTCCTTCCCCTGAAACTTCTTGCAAGAGTAAGTTTGTCTGCATATTCAAGATCACCGCCCACAGGAAGCCCCGAAGCAAGTCTTGTTACTTTTGTTCCTGTTGCAGAAGCGATAATCCGCTGCAAATAAAGAGCTGTCGTATCTCCTTCAACAGTCGGATTTGTCGCGATGATTACTTCCTGAATGTTTCCGTCTGTCAGCCGCTTTAAAAGCGAAGCGATATTCAGCTGGTCAGGACCAATTCCGTCAAGCGGAGAAATTACGCCTCCAAGAACATGAAACAGTCCTGTGTATTCATGCGCGCTTTCTATTGTCTGAACATCTTGTGGCTGTTCTACAACGCAGATTATCGAGCGGTCGCGCAAAGTATCAGTGCATATCGGGCATGGATCGTTTTCTGTCCATGTTCCGCAAATTGAACACGGCTTTATTTTTTCTTGAAGAGAACTTAACTGCAAGGCAAATTTTTTTACATACGATGAATCTGCTTTTAAAATATAATTTACAAGTCGCCCGGCAGATTTTTTTCCGATACCGGGTAATCGTGAGAAGCTTTCTGTTAATTCGTCTATTGCGTTCATTTTTTTTAAGGGATTAGTTATAAAGAATAAATGACATGGTAAAGTTTATAAACCTGGAATATTCATTCCGTTTAAAAGAGGACCATATTTTGCTTTTATGTTTTCCTGAATTTTTGTCATTGCATCATGGTGTGCTGCAATAATCAAATCCTGAAGCATCTGCACGTCACGTGGATCAACGCATATCGGATCAAGTTTTACGGAAATAATTTCAAATTTTCCGTTTAGTGTTACATTGACAATATTTCCGCCAGAAGAACCTGTTGCAGTGATTTCTGCAAGTTCTTCCTGAATGTTGCCAAGCTGCTCTTTCATCGACTGAATGTTTTTCAGCATATCAAATGGATTCATCATTGACCTCCCACGATTGTTCCTTTGAATGTTTTTGCAATTATATTTACCTGTTCAGGAATTTCTTTTTTCAACTTTTGTTCTGCTTTTTGTAAAAGCGAAATTGAAAAAGAAACTTTTTGTCCTAAGATATTTGAAATGTATTCAGCAATTTCGTGGCTTTTTGCTTCGAGCTGTGATTTTTGAAAGGCAGATTCGATTGTAGTTTCTACGACATTGTCTTTTAAAAACCATTCGCCTGTCTGCATAAGTCCTGCGCTTACAAATGCATCGTCAATTGATGTCGTTGCAATGATTTTTGCTTTTACTGATTCCATGTCTGCCGCTGTTGTTTTAGGCGGCAGGGCACCGCCATCAGAAAAAGGGCTTTGCTGCTCCTGTTCCCGTGTAATGTTTGAGTCAGGATTAGTGTCTGCCATTTTTGCATTTGCATTGCCTGCAATACTTGAATTGCTGTCTGCAAAATTCTGCCCGCTGCTTGAAAGCGCATTAAAAGTTGCCATCTGAGAACCAGACTGCATTCCTGTCTGAAATGCCGTCTGCCGGCTGACATCATGATTTGCATAATGAGCAGGCTGCGAAAGATTAAGGGAAGCAGATTCCTGAGCAGCAGAAACAGTTCCGCCTTTTAATAAAAGCGACTGAGCACCATCTATTGCCTTTTTTATTTCTGCAGGGCTGACATAATTTTTTAGCCAGCATAATTTGCTGAAACTTAATTCAATTTCATAGCGTGGCGAAAGAGAAAATTTTATGTCCCTGTAAAGAGAAAGAAAAATTGAAAGCGCACGTTCTATTTGAACTGAATTCCAGTTTTCGAGAACTTTTTTACTGTAGCGTTCTGCTGCCTGACCGAGAAGGGATTCTTTTGCAATTCCGTTTTTTATGAGAAGCAGGCTTCTTAAATAATCTGAACAGTTTGTAATGAGCTGCTCGATTGAAATTCCTGACTGCAGGAATTCATCGATTTTCTGTATTACATCCGAAGTCTTTGCATCTATGCAGTCTTCAAAAATGCCGTTCAAGCGCTCAGTTCCAACAAGACCGAGTTTGTCGCGGATTTTTTCAAACGTAATGTGAGAATCGCTGAATGCTGCAATCTGGTCAAACAGTGTGTAGGCATCGCGCATTGAACCTGTCGATTCCCTTGCAATCCAGTAAAGTGCTTCGTCTTCTGCGGTTATATTGATGTCTTTGCATGCTTCTGCAAGCTGTTCCTTGATTTTTTCGATTGCAACAAGCCTAAAATTGAACTGCTGGCAGCGGCTTTTTATTGTCGCAGGAACTTTTTGAAGTTCCGTAGTTGCAAAAATAAAAATTACATACGGAGGCGGTTCTTCTATTGTTTTTAAAAGTGCATTGAACGCACTTGTCGACAGCATGTGAACTTCGTCTATAATATAGATTTTGTACCGGCATGAGTTTGGCGGAAACATTACTTCGTCTTTTATCTGTCTGATGTCATTTACGCTCGTATTAGAAGCACCGTCTATTTCGATTACGTCGAGGCTTGAACCTTTAGTAATTTCCTGACATGTTGAACATGTTCCGCATGGAGTTGCAGAAGGACCGTTCTGACAGTTCAATGCTTTTGCAAGAATTCTCGCTGTAGAAGTTTTTCCGCAGCCTCTGGGACCTGAAAAAAGATAAGCGTGAGCGATTTTTTCGCTTTCGATAGAGTTCTTTAAAGTTGCCGCAACAAATTCCTGACCGATGAGGTCTTCAAAAGTTTGAGGTCGGCGTCGTGTCGCTGTTACTTCGTATGCCATAAGTATAATATAACGAAAAAGTGGCACATAGTCGAGAGAGTTTGATTTGTACAGCATTTAAGAAATTAAACGGACAGTGCAGCAAATGAAATTTCTTTGCAGGTAAATTTTTAAAATTGACCTAAATAAATAATAAATCAATTTCAACTTTGTCTTTGTCCCTGTAAAAATATATAGGTGCCTCTTCACCATTGTTGGCAAATGATTTTATGATTTCGCTTATGATATATGTTTCAAAAAATGCACCTGCCATAGCACCGTTTTGCATTACTTCAGGATTTGCCCAGCGTGTAAGATAAGCTACAAGACCTGTGTCCATAAAATAGAGTTTTGGAGTTTTTACAACTCGCTTTTCTACATTTGCAGAATAAGGCTTTAAAAGATAAACAAGTCCGCTTGTTACCAAAAAAGTTCATTTTAATTTCCTTTATTCTATGGGATAATCCAAAGTCTAATTACATTTTATCCCATAAAAAAAATTGTCAATAAGGTTCATGACATATTAAATAATTTCATATTTCTAAAAAAAAATTAGGCTGAATGGCTGAAACCTGGCTGAAAACCTGAATTCAAAAAAAAAATTGCATTAATAGAAATATGTGGTATAATTACAAAATAATAAAATAATGTTTTAAAAATCGTGTAGGGGAAATTTAATTTAGTGAGGCTGCGTACAGTATGTTCAACTCTGACTCTACCGTAAAAAACAAAGGGCAAAATGAATTTTCTGTCAGAAAATCAGAGATTTTACTCATCGAGAAAAATGACGGAAAAGAATGTCTTAAAGATAAAATATCTCAAAAATATCAGGTGATATCTGTTCCTTCCGCTGATGCCGCTTTTGAAATTCTGAAAAAAGAAGCAGTTTCAGTAATTATTCTTGATATTGATATATCTGTTTTTGAAGGAACTGAATTTATAAAAAAAGTCAGAAACGATTCTGATTTTCATAAAATTCCTGTTATTGTCGTGACTTCTTCATTTGATAAGTCAGTAGAAGAATCTTGTCTTGATCTCGGCGTTTCAGATTTTTTTACCCGACCGATAAGTTCAAAACTGCTGAACTTGAAGCTTGCAAATATAATTCAAATGACAGAAATTTCTGTTGCGCTGAATGAACTTGAGTACGATGATTTGACAGGTTTATACACGCGGCAGGCATTTATCAGAAGGGCAAGGGAATACATTGATAGTGACATATCAAAGAAATATGCAATCCTTGGTGTCGATTTTGAAAATTTTAAATTTACTAATGAGCAGTACGGCGAAGAAAAATGCAACGAGTTTCTTGCTTATATCGGAAAATCACTTCTTGAAAAAATAACTGCCGGTTTTGCAGGTCGTTTTGCAGGCGACCAGTTTGTAATGGTTTTTGATTATGTTGAATACATTGACCTTGAATACATTCAGAATTTTGCAAAATCAATTTTAGGCAATGCTCCGATTCCTCATCAGATTCCAAAAATCGGTATTTATGCGCCGATTGACAAAAAGATGCCGATCGGAAGATGCTGCGATAAAGCGTTCCTTGCAATCCGCGAAATAAAAGGCGTTTACGGACAGGACATCGTTTTTTATACGGAGGCATTTCAGGAGCAGCTTGCCACAGACCAGCGGATTCTTGACAGTATGGAACACGCCCTGCTCAACGAAGAATTCTGCGTTTACTATCAGCCGAAGCACGAAAGCGTAACAGGAAAAATTGCAGGAGCAGAAGCACTCGTGCGATGGATTCATCCCGAGTACGGTTTTATGTCGCCGGGACAGTTTATTCCCCTGTTTGAAAAAAACGGATTTATAACAAAGCTTGACAGTTTTGTTCTTCTTCAAGTCTGCAAGGACATAAAAAAATGGGAAAACTGCGGAATTCCTCTTATTCCAATTTCAGTAAATATTTCGCGCAGGGATTGTCTTGAACCTGACTGGATTGACCGCCAGCTTGAAATCATTGACAGCTTTGGAATAAATCATTCGCTCATTCACATGGAAGTTACGGAATCTCTGTATGCCGAGTCAATGGACGTAATTATCGAACAGATAAAAAAAATAAAGGACCGTGGCTTTTTGATAGAAATGGACGACTTCGGTTCAGGATATTCTTCTCTCGGAACTCTGGCAACATTCCCTCTTGACGTAATAAAGCTTGACATCAGTTTTGTAAAGCACATCGAAATTAACGAAATTGTAATAGAAAATATCATTAAAATGATTCACCGTCTTGGCTTTATGGCTGTTGCAGAAGGCGCTGAAACGGAAGAACAGTTTAAAACTCTGAGAAGTCTCGGCTGCGATTTGATTCAGGGTTACTGTTTTTCAAAACCATTGCCGCGCCCTTCGTTTGAACTGTATTTAAAAGAAAATTCTGTTGCAGCAGACTTGCATAAAAAAGCAATAAAGCTTCAGACAGAAAAAAGCAGCCAGTTTGCAGGAAACGAAAACATCATAAAGGCAACTACAGAAATTGGCGAAAGTTTGCCCGGCGGATTTTTTACGTATCACGCAGACGGAAATCACGAGATAATTTCGTTTAATCAGGAACTGCTTAAAATTTATGACTGCCGCGACACAGAAGAATTTAGAAACCTCACTGGAAATTCTTTTGACGGAATGGTTCACCCTGATGATCTTGAAAACGTCAAAAACGACATCATTACTCAAGTTGAAGAAGGAAACAACATCGTTTTTGTTGAGTACAGGATTTTCAGAAAATGCGGAACAATACGATATATTCAATATTACGGCAGAATGGTCAAGTCCAGAAAATACGGCAACATTTTTTATGCGTTCATAAATGACATCACTGACGAACACATAAAATTTGCCGAAGAAGAAAAACGAAATGAAATAATACAGGGTTTGAGTCAGAGTTTCAGTTCAATTTATCTGATAGATTTCAGGACGAATAAGATGATTCCGTATGCCACCTGTTCGCGATTTGAAAAAATTGCAGGAGCAGATTTATACGCTGAAAAAACTTATGACCAGATAGCAGAACTTTTTATAAGCAAATTTGTCATGTCTGAAGAACGCGAAACATTGCGCAAATTGCTTTCGTTAAATAACATTCTGGATGAATTTAAAACGTGCAGCCTTTTCCGTTTTACGTTCCATAAATTGAACGAAAATAATTCTGCAAGTCTTGTAGAAATTTCAATCAGGAAATTGAATGATGAAAATGGTGAACTGCGCGCTGTTTTGACTTTACAGCCTGTTTCTGAAAATGTGCCGATTTTACAGGAAGTTTCCAGAATAAAAAGAGCAATTGATTTTTTGCAAAGTTCCGTTGACAATATTTTGCATACATCGGATAATTCTTCTATAATAAATGAATTGTCAAAGTTCTCGCAAGAAAAAGAGCATCTTGAGGAAATGCTAGGCACGATAATCGGAACTTTAAAGGCATAAAGATATCAGAGGGAATGAAAATAATTTTATGAATAATTTCATATATTCAGTATCAACGCTGGCGGCAACTTTAATTTTAGTTTTGTTTTTGAGTTATTCCGTGACGTCGAAATCTGAAAATAAAAAGGGTGACAGGGCATATATCCTTCTTTTAATATGGCTGATAGTTTTTACTTTGCAGGAAAGCATCTGGGGATTTTTGAATCTTTGCAAAAAATATAATACAGCGTTTTTTGTGTCTTCGGAGTGTTTTCATTTTGCGACAAGCATGTCTGGTTTTTTCTGGCTTAATTATTTTCTTGAGTATTCAGGGAACAGGTTAAAACATTCCGCATTTTACCGCATTGCAGGACTTTGTGCCGTTTTCTTTCAGATTGCTTTAGTTTTGTTGAACATAAAATTTCCTTTGATTTTTTTCATTTCTGCTGATGGCAATTATGTTACTTGCAAATACAGACCGCTTTGTTTTTTTTCGCAGTATTTTATTTATCTTCTTATCTTTATTTCGTGTGTTTCATGCAGGAAAAGCGATAACATAGTCAGCCGCAAGTTTGCTGTATTTTTATTTTGTGTCATAACGCTGATTGTAATGGGCACTTTTCAGTTTCTGTTTGTTGACTATCCTTTTTATTCTTATTCGTATTTGTTTGCTTGCTGTATAGTTCAGCTTTTTGTAATCACTCGGGAATACGATGAGTTTCAGCTCAAACAAAAAAATATTCTGCAGTCAAAAGTTGAACAGCAGCAGGAAGAACTTGAAATAAGCGGAAAGAAAATTTCTGAACAGTTTGAAATTCTGAATGCAATGTCAGACATTTATTCGTATATCAACGTAATTGATTTTGAAAAAATGATAATTGTCAGGTTCGATTCATTTTTTCATTCGGTAAAGACATTTGAACTTGGAAAAGAAATTCACTCGTCTTTGAATACGAAACTTGTTGACCATATTCTGAGCGAACAGAAAGAAGCGTTTTTGCAGTTTACTGATTTGAATACTGTTCAAAAGCGAATGGCAAATAAAAATATTATCACTGCAGAATTTTTGAGCACGGTGCTGGGATGGCTTCGCGTTCAGTATATACGTGTAAATCGTGAAAACGCAAATAGGGTAGTTTATACTGTTCAGAATATCGATGACGAAAAGCGCAAGGAAGAACAGCTGATTTACATTTCGCAGACTGATGAACTGACAAAGGTTTATAACCGCAGGTTCTATGAGCAGCAGCTTTCAGAATATGCAGAAAAATCGCCGCCGAAAGATTTTGTGTTTATGCTTTTTGATTTGAATGGTCTAAAAGCCGTAAATGACAGCCTTGGGCATAATGCAGGAGATGAACTTATAAAAGGTATTGCTTCATGTCTTATAAGGACGTTTGGAAATAACGGTCAGATTTACAGAATTGGCGGTGATGAATTTGTAGTAATGCTTTTTGCAGACGAAAAAAAATTTAACGCGATGAAAGATGACTTTAATGACATTATTTCAAATTGGTCAGGTGAATTTGTAAAAGGAATTTCTGTTTCATACGGTTATGTATCAACGAGGGAATTTCCAAAAATGTCTGTGCACGAAATGTCAATGCTTGCAGACAAACGAATGTACGAAAATAAAGCGGCATATTATAAAAATAAAGAAAAAGAATAAAAAAAAACTGCCTCAGTTTTTCAAGGCAGTTTTTTTTATCATGGATTGCAGTCAGATTTATTTTTTCTGTTCAGACGGTTTTCGTTTTGCTTCTGCAATGGCTTCTGCCATTTTTGACCGTGCTTTTTCCATGTCGTTTATCATGTGAATCGGCTGACCTGTTGCATCAAGTGCATCGCGCCACAATGAGCCTTCCGGGTCAACTGCGTTTCTGTGTTTTGTTACCATCTTGATAGGCAAGTGCACGAACTTGTCGTGAACAAGTCCGATAACGAGTTTTGTTTTTCCTGCCATTGCTGCATGAACTGCATTGTTGCCGAGACGTTCGCAGTAAATTGAATCGGCTGCAGTTGTTACCGAAGCACGAACCTGATAAGACGGGTCGATGTATTTTAAGTTTATTTCGATATTTTTTTCTTTAAAATATTTTTCTATTTCGTTCTTTAAGAAAATACCGATGTCTGCAAGCTTCTTGTTTCCTGATGCATCAGTTGCATTTGTCGTCTGGAGCAAATCCTGTCCTGCGCCTTCTGAAACGACGATTACTGCATGTCCGCGTTTTGCAAGCCTTCTTTCAAGGCAGGCAAGGAAACCGTTTTCGCCGTCCATTTCAAATGGAACTTCAGGAATTAAACAGAAGTTTGTTTCGTGGCTTGCAAGTGCTGCAGAAGTTGCAATAAATCCAGCTTCGCGTCCCATGAGTTTTACAAGTCCGATGCCGTTAATCTGGCTAGCTGCTTCCATGTGAACTGCGGCAACTGCTTCTTTTGCACGCTGAACGGCAGTTTCAAATCCGAATGAACGGTCAATGAACATTAAGTCATTGTCAACAGTCTTTGGAATTCCTACAACTGCACATTTTAACTGTCTTTTTTCAACCTCGCATGCAATGTCGTAAGAACCGCGCTGAGTTCCGTCACCGCCGATGATGAAAAGCATATTTATTCCGTCGCGTTCAAGACAGTCAACGATTTCAGAAACTCGCTGTCCGCCGCCGCGGCTTGTTCCAAGATAAGTTCCGCCTATTTTGTGAATTTCGTCTATTAAATAACGGTCAAGTTCAATTGGTTCGTAGCCTTCTTCTTGAAAAAAACCGTGGAAACCAAACTGATATCCTTTTACTGTTTTTACGCCGTAGCGTGTGTTAAGACAGCGTACGACTGCACGGATAACGTCATTAAGTCCCGGACAAAGCCCTCCGCACGTACAAATTCCTGCCCTTGCATTTTTTGGGTCAAAGAAAATCTTTTCGCGTGGACCTGCTTTTTCGATTAAGTTAGAAGAATCAAGAACAACAGGTTGTGATTTGTCGTATACGTTCACATTGTTGATTATATAAGAACCGTCATTGACATAATTTGCAGTCATGTCGCCGTGAACGCTTGAAAGCTTTATTGGTGACTGAATTGTGCACGGTCCCAGTGATTCAATCGTAAAATCTAAAGTATCGTTTCCCATAGAAAACTCCTGATAAATCAATAGAAAAGAAAAAAATCTTTTTACAATGATATACACAAAATTATTTTTTTTCAATAGATAATGAAATATAAAATAAATTCAATTTTTAATAATGTTCAGCCTATAATCCTTTGTAAATATCGAAGCTTGAATTTTTTATGAACCATTTAAGAATGAACTTAAAGAAAAATTTATGCTAAATGCACAATTAACACAATCTTGAAAAACAACAGAGCACAATTAAAAAATTTTTTTTGAGTAAAACAGTCAAAAAAAAATTAAAAATAATTGAGCGGAGTTTTTCTGAATATTAATATGCAGGTATAAAATTACTTAACAAAAGAGGCACTACTATGACAGGAAAAGAAATAAGCGAAATGCAGACAAAATACGTTCTGCAAAGTTGGAGCAAACAGGGCGGACTGAATCCGACATCAGTTGAGCGCTGCGAGGGAATTTACATTTACGACAAAGACGGAAAGCGCTATGCCGATATGTCAAGCGAACAGGTAAACGTAAATGCAGGTTACGGAAACAAGGAAATGAACGAAGCAATAAAGGCTCAGCTTGACCAGTACGCCTATATTCAGGGTTCGTTTGGTGCAGAACCGCGCGCAAAACTTGCAAAGTCGATTGTAGACAGGCTTCCTGACTGTTTCGGAAAAGTTTTCTTTACAAACGGCGGTGCAGACGCAAATGAAAACGCTATTAAAATCGCACGAATGTATACAGGACGCTTTAAGGTAATGAGCCAGTACCGCTCATATCACGGTTCAACATTCGGAGCAGGAAACCTTACAGGCGAGCCGCGCCATTTTGCGCTTGAACCTGCAATTCCGGGATTTATTCACTTCCGCGGACCATACTCTTATCAGGAAAAAATTAAGTTTGCAAGCGAGGAAGAAGAAGGCGACTACTACGTAGAAAAGCTTCGCGAACAGGTGATTTTTGAAGGCGGCGACAGAATCGCAGCAATCATTCTTGAAACTGTTGTCGGTTCAAACGGCATCATCATCTACCCGAAGAACTATTTAAAAGGCGTGCGCAAAATCTGCGACGAGTTCGGCATTATGATGATTTGCGACGAAGTTATGGCAGGCTGGTACAGGACAGGAAAAATGTTTGCCTATATGAACTTTGACGTTGTGCCGGACATCATCACTTTTGCAAAAGGCGTAAACTCAGGTTACATTCCGCTTGGAGGCGCAATCGTAAAGAATGAAATTGCACATTTCTTTGACGACAAATATTTAAGCTGCGGACTTACGTATTCAGGACATCCTCTTGCATGCGCTGCAGGCGTTGCATGTCAGGAATTCTACCTTAAAAACGACATTGAAGGTCACGTCCAGAAAGTCGGAAAGCACCTTGGAGAAGTTCTTGAAAAAATAAAGTCAAAGCACAAGTCTGTAGGCGACGTGCGTTACATCGGACTTTTTGCAGGAGTTGAACTTGTAAAAGACCGCGCTACAAGAGAACCACTTGTTCCGTGGGGACAAGACCCTGCCGGCGTTATGGGCTCAATCGTAAAGGAACTGAAATCACGCGGATTTGTTACTTATTCTCACGAAAACGTCATCATTGTTGCTCCGCCGCTTATCATCACGGAAGAGCAGATTGACGAAGAACTTGCAAAACTCGACGACGTTCTTTCTATCGTTGACGAAAAATTCGTTTAAGAGCGTCAGTAAATATGTAAAGTGCTTGTCATTTTTTGACTTTCGATTTTCAGAACGAACGGCACTGATAGAACGAATATAACGAAACGTAAAATGCCCGGTGAATGTTTTTTTAGAACTTTGCCGGGTGTTTTTCTTGGTGAAATCAACGGAAGTAATGGAATACAACCACATCGAATGGACTGATTTTACTGTGGGTGCTGACGAGGAAATGTAACGTTACATTTCTCTTGCACAATGCACATCTTTTTATCCATTGTGACCATAAAAAATAAAATAATTTGTTAAAAATGACAGTGCAAAAGCGGGATAAAGCGTTTATATTTTTGATGTACAGAGAAAACTGCTTTTTATGGGAGAATATTATGTCATTCAATTTTACTTGTGCACCGCGCACGATTTTTGGAGAAGGGGCGCTTGAAACTGCTGCTCCGTATATTGCGGATTTTGGAAAAAAGGCGCTTATCGTAACTGGAAAGATTATTACAAAAACAGGGCTTGCTGCAAAGGTTCAGGACGTTCTTTCGGTGCGCGGAATTTCGTCTGTTGTCTTTAACGATTTACCGGGCGAGCCGGACGACAAGATGATTGACGCGGCGCTTTCTGTGTTCAAGTCAGAAAAATGCGATTTTATTATCGGACTTGGTGGCGGAACTCCTCTTGATACGGCAAAGGCTGTTGCTGCAATGGCTGTTCTTCCGGGAAAACTTTCTGATTATACAGGAAAGGAAATGTCCGGAGATTTTGCGCCGCTTGTTCTTATTCCGACGACAGCAGGAACAGGAAGTGAAGCAACGAAATTCTTTGTCTACACTGACACTGCAACTGATGCAAAGCTTTTGATGAAAGGCGATGCACTTTTGCCAAAGCTTGCCGTAATAGACTATACGTATACAATAAGTTCTCCTGTTTCAATTACTGTTGCAACGGGAATGGATGCGCTCACTCATGCTGTAGAAGCGTATACTTCAAAAAAAGCAAATCCTGTAACTGACATTTACTGCCTTGATGCAATAAAGCGAATTTTCAAGTATCTTCCGGCGGCGGCAAAAGACGGAAACGACAAAACAGCCAGAGAACAGATGTCTCTTGCTGCGTACGAAGCTGGTGTGTGCATAAACAATTCAAGTGTTACTCTCGTTCACGGAATGAGCCGACCGATTGGTGCGCTGTTCCACGTTCCGCACGGAATTTCAAATGCGATGCTCATTACAGAATGTCTGCGTTTTGCACTTGACGGTGAAGGCGCTGAAGAACGTTTTGCAAAAATCGCTCTGGAAATCGGCGAGGCTGAAAAATCAGACAGTACTTCTGCTGCATCAAAAAAATTCCTTGATGCACTTGAACGCCTTACAAAAACGCTCAGCGTTCCGAGTCTCCGCGAATACGGAATTGACCTTGAAAAATTTGCTGCCGTTGAAGAAAAAATGGCATCTGATGCGCTTGCTTCGGGAAGTCCTGCAAACACGCGCAAGGCAATTTCAAAAGAAGACATAATTGCAATTTACGACAGGCTTCGGCTGGCGTAAAAAATGAGAATTTGATATAAAGTAAATTCCTGCAAAAATTAATGCCTCGTTTTTGTGCGGGGCATTTTTTATTTTTAAATTTTTATCTGGAGGTTTTATGAGAAGGCACGAACGCGAAGTTACGGACATTCAGGAAATAAATGAAGTATTGGAAAAAAGTTTTGTACTTCATGTCGGTTTTAATGATGAAGGGCGGGTTTATATCGTTCCTGTGAATTTTGGTTTTGAAGAAAAAGATAAGAATTATGTTTTGTATTTTCATGGTGCACGTGACGGAAGGAAATTTAATCTGATAAGTGCCGGGGGAATTGCAGGTTTTGAATGTGAAACTGATTTTGAATTAAAAGCCGGAAAAACTGCCTGCGATCATTCAGCGTATTACTCAAGCATTATAGGCGAAGGAATTGTTTCAGAAATTTCAGAACTGGAAGAAAAAAAATATGCTTTAAATTTAATTATGAAAAAGGCAACCGGAAAATCGGACTGGAATTTTCCTGATTTGATGTTAAAAAAAACAGGGGTTTTTAAGATTAAAGTTACTGATATGTGTTGCAAAAAAAATAAAAAAATGAATAATAGGGAACTGTAAAAAAAAGAGTTTTTAAGAACAATTTTTTTTGTGCAATTTGTATATAAAAAATGTTTTTTTTTGTTAAAAAAGAAATATTTTTTTATATATATTTGTGCTTATATATTCAATATAAAACGAACTGCAAAGGCGTAGAAATTAGTCGGGAATTTTCCCGATTGGTTTCTACGCCTTTTTTGTTTTTGGAGGAAAATAGAATGGCAGGATTAAAAGAGAAAAGTTCGGGATATACACCGGTTCAGATTGAGATAAAAGATTTAAGCGTTATTTATAAAGATGAAGGAAGTGACACGGGAACGACTGCCCTTTCGCATGTAAATCTTGACATAAAGAAGGGAGAATTTGTTTCGCTTGTAGGGCCTTCTGGCTGCGGAAAGACAACTTTGCTAAGGGTAATTGCTGATTTGATTTCAAAGACAAGCGGTGAAGTTTTTGTTGACGGTCTGACTCCGAGAGAAGCAAGGCTTTCTAAGAAATTCGGAATTGTTTTTCAAAGTCCTGTCTTGATGGACTGGAGAACAATCAGGCGCAATATCTGTCTGCCTCTGGAATTGTTGAAAATGCCAAAGCCTGAGCGTACTAAAAAGGTTACTGAAATGCTTGAAATTGTTGGTCTTCAGAATTTTGGTTATCACTATCCGCGTGAACTTTCCGGCGGTATGCAGCAGCGTGTCGGTATTGCAAGGGCGCTGGCACTTGATCCTGAAATTCTTTTGATGGACGAACCTTTCAGTGCGCTTGATGAATTTACGAAAGAAAGTCTTCACGAAGACCTTTTGAGAATATGGCGTCAGACTCATAAGACGATTATTTTTGTTACTCACAGTTTGCAGGAAGCTGTCTTTTTGAGTGACAGGGTTGTAGTTTTTTCTCCGCATCCTGGACGGGTAACTTCTGTTGTTGACATTGATATTCCTCGTCCGCGTGACAAGGAATGTAAGAATACTCAGCATTTTACTGAACTTGTTGCAAGGGTAAGAAACGGTTTTGAAGGAGTGTAAGATGAAAATTAAAAAGATTTTTGCAAGTTCCAAAACTGTTACTTTAGTCTGGGTTTTAGGGCTTGTTGTCGTTTGGGAAATCGGCGCTTTTGTTATTGCCGGTACAAAACGCACGCCTGAAAATATTCTGCCGCATTTGTATCAGATTATTGCTTCTGTTTTCAGCACGAAGAAAGTTACTGCAACTCAGACTGCGCTGCAGGTTGTTCTTCTTAATGCAGGAATTACATTGGGTCGTGCAGGAATTGGTTTTTTGTTTGGTGCGTTAGTCGGATATGTTCTTGCACTTTTAATGAGGCGTTTTTCTGCGATAGAAAAGATTGCATCTCCTTATCTGATGCTTATTCAGCTTATACCTATTTTAGGAATGGCGCCGATTGTTCTTGCGATTACGCAGGATATTGACAAGAGCCGTATTGTGATTGCTGCAATCCTGACTTTTTATCCTGTTGCCGTAAATACGCTTGCAGGTCTAAAGGCGATTGAAAAAGAAAAACTGGAACTGTTTTATTCGTATGCGGCAAACAGTCCTCAGTTCTACTGGAAACTGATGATTCCTGCAAGTATTCCGTCGATGTTTACGGGATTGAAGATTGCAGCACCGATGGCTGTTACTGCTTCTATTCTTGTTGATACTTTGCAAGGTGGTGGCGGACTTGGCTGTATGCTTAGCCAGTCGTTAAAGCATGCAATGAGTATTTATGTTTTCTGGCAGATAGTTTTCTTTAGTGCGTTTGTCGGAATTTTGAGTTACTACCTTATGGTTCTTTTGGAAAAAATTTTTTCACCAGGCAAGAGAATTGTAAAGCAGCGGAAACTTGCAGAAAAGGCAAAAAAATAATGGAGGATATTTTATGCAGAAGAAACTTGGAAATAAAGAATCTGTAAAGTCTGTTTTGTATCCGGTTGTTTTCGGGCTGATTTTGATTTTGCTGTGGCAGTTTCAGATTCTTCATTCTGTTTTGGGTACTGATACTTTTACGCTTCCATTGCCATCGAGGATTATAAATATTCTTGTTGATAATTTTGGAAAAATGACTGGCGACATTAAGGCGACTGTTCTAGTTGCTCTTGGCGGTTTGGTTTTGGGCTCTGTTTTTGGTTTTGTAATTGCGATGATTGCTGCTATGTGTCCTCACTGGGGAAAGGGCGGACTGTCGCTTGCTACAGCGTTCAATGCAATTCCGATTATTGCGATTGCGCCTATATTCAACAATCTTACTAAGGATTTTAGTTCAGATCCGAATACAAGATCTATGCTTGCAAAGATTCTTGTCGTAATGATTACTTGCACTGTAAGTATGGCGATTAATGCTTACAGGGGATTTGTGGAATTAAAACCGTTCAGCCTTGATTTATTTAAATCTTATGCTGCAAAACCGATGACGGTTTTTTTCAGATTGAGGCTTCCTAATTGTATTCCATATATTTTTACGGCATTGCGCGTAAGTGTACCTGGTTGTGTCATCAGCGCGATGGTAAGTGAATATTTTGCAGAATACATAATCGGAGTCGGCAGGCAAATCAGGGAAAGCATTGTTCTTGCCCAATATGCTACTGCCTGGGCTTACATAGTAATTGCATGTTTGATTGGAATTATTATGTATGCAATTTTGTTAGTGGTTGAGAGTTTTGTGCTTAGACACAGAGCTAAAAAATAAATACTTTTGGAGGTATTAAAATGAAAAAGGTTTTTGGAAAAATTGCTTTTGTTGCAGTTGTATCTGCATTGGCTCTTGGTATCACAAGTTGCAAAGGAAAAGAATCTGCGACTGTAGGTTGGAAAAAAGGAACACCTTCTTCAACAATTATTACAGAAGCGGCTAATGCCGGAAAAGTAGGTAACTGGGGACTTGGAAATGAATACGAAATTCTTGCCCTTTTAGCAAAATATAATTTGCCGACAACTTATCTTAGTCAGGCATTTGATATGGACGGTTTTGATGACAATACAATAACACTCGCTTCTGCAATGACTTATAATGAACTTGGTCTTGTTCAGAACAGTTATGACGGCGGTTATAAATACGGCGATTCAGTCGGCACAATTGATATGAACGATGAAGGTGTTGCAATGATGGAAGACAACATCTTTACTACAAAAGAATTTGCTGAAAAATATCCTAACACTGTAAAGGCTTTCCTTGCTGCATCTGTAAAGGGTTGGGAAGCAGCATGTGCAAATCCAGAAGAAGCTGCTCAAATCTGTTATGAATATGGTTCTTCTGTTTCTCAGGGACATCAGCTTCACATGGCAAAAGAAGTAAAGAAACTTTGTGAAACAAATACAAAGGGACAGACTGTAAAAGACTACGGTGCATTTGATATGGATGCAATGCAGCAGACTCTTGATATTGCAAAAAAATATGTTAAGTTGAGCGATTCTGCTGCTGCTGAAAAACTTTCAAAATTTACTTTGTCAGATATTATGGACGCTTCTTATCTTGCTGATGCAAAAGTGGGTTCATTTGGAACTCCAGAAAAGTCTTCTGTAAAAATTCAGTTAAAGTGGCTTCCTGATGCACAGTTTATGGGCTACTACGTTGCACTTGCAAAAGGTTATTACAAAGATGTCGGACTTGACGTAACAATTATTCCTGGTGGTGGTGACATTGCAGAAACAACTGCAGTTTATACAGGACAGGTTGACTTTGGCGTTACATGGATGACAAACCTTGCAGTTGCAAATGCAAGCGGTATGAATCTTCTTGAAGTTGCACAGGTATTCCAGCGTTCAGGACTTGTTTTGGTTTATAAGTACGCAGACTAAAAAAAATCTGTAGGGCTGTCATTTAAGGAAGTGCTGATTAACACTTAAAGCGAATTTAAAATGACAGCTCTGGAGGTCGATGTTTTATGGAATTGATTATTAAAAATGGAACTGTAGTAACGGCAAAAGAAATGTTCAAGTCAGATATTGGCATTTCTAACGGAAAGATTGTCGCACTTGGTTCAGATTTAAAAGATGAAAATGCAAAAGTAGTTGACGTTGCAGGCAAGCTTGTTCTTCCTGGTGCAATTGATGCGCATACTCATCTTGCAATGCCTTTTGGCGGAACTGTTTCTGCTGACAATTATGAAGCCGGTACTCGTGCGGCAGCATGCGGCGGCGTTACGACTGTTTTTGATTATCCGATGCAGCGCAAAGGGCACGGTATTATAGAAACTGTTGATTCAAAAAGAAAGATTGCAGAAAAGGAAGCTTGCTGTGATTTTGCATTTCATTGCTGCATTACAGATTTGAACGATGGTGCAATTCTTGATGAATTTAAAAGCGCAGTTGATTACGGCGTTTCAAGTTTTAAATGTTTCTTTGTCTATAAAAAAGAAGGAATGATGGTAGACGATGCTACGTTTGTAAAAATTCTTTTAAAGGCAAAGGAAGTCGGCGCAATTACAAACCTTCATGCAGAAAATCCTGACATGATTGATATGCGCGTTGCTCAATATTTGAAAGAAGGTAAAACTTCTGCTTGGTATCATTATATGAGCCGTCCTGAATTTGTTGCAGCAGAAGCAGACAAGCGCGCTGTTCTCTGGGCAAAAAATTCTGATGCGCCTTTGTACATCGTTCATATGTCTGATAAAGAAGGTCTTGAGGCTGCTGTAGAAGCAAAACTTGGCGGGGCAAAAATCTTTATAGAAACTTGTCCGCAGTATCTTGAATTTACATGTGATGTTTATAAGCGGCCTGACGGACGGAACTTTGTATGTTCGCCTCCGATGAAAAATGAAGAAAGCCGCGAAGCACTCTGGAAAGCAATTCAGAACGGAACGATAGATACAGTTGCAACAGACCACTGTCCGTTCCAGCAGAGCGAAAAAGACTGGGGTTTAAATGACTTTACTAAAATTCCGAATGGTTGTGCCGGTGTTGAAAATCTTTATCCGTATATGCTTGGTGCTGCGACAGACGGCAAAATTTCATATTCAAGAGCGGTAGAACTTTGTTCTGCAAACCCTGCACGGATTTTCGGCTGTACTGAAAAAGGTTCGCTCGCTGTCGGAAAAGATGCTGACATTGTCGTATACGATCCGAAAAAAGATTTTACAATCAGCGTGAACAATATGCACAGTGATTACGACCATACGATTTGGGAAGGTGTAACTGTGCATGGTTACCCGGTTCAGACTTATGTCCGCGGAAACCTTGTATATGATAACGGCGAATTTGTCGGAAAGGCAGGAGTCGGAAAATTTGTAAAATGTGCACCTGTCAGTTTCTGAAAGTGAGGGAAAAATGGATTTACAATACACTTCGGTTTTGCTAAAAGAAGCTTCTTCTGCGTGTCTGCTTTGCGCCAAGAAAAACTGTTCTAGTGCTTGCAGTCATGGAGTTGACCCTGCAAAAATTTTATATTCATTGCGATTTGAAAATACTGTCGGAGCTTATGCTGAAGCTATAAAAAATTCAGCATGTCTTGATTGTACTTCAAGAGAATGTGAACAGGTATGCTTAAAGAAAAAGATTTCTTCTGCAGTTCCGATTCAACAAACAATTTCTGCTTTGTGCTCATTAAAAGAAGATGCGCCTGAACTTAAAGACGGTGCGTTGAATTATTCTGACGATGAAGTTTTTCTAGATACTTTGTTTTGCGGCGTGCGTTGTGAAAATCCATTTTTTCTTTCTTCTTCAGTTGTTGCAAGCAATTATGAAATGATTGCAAAAGCTTTTAAAGAAGGCTGGGCCGGTGTTGCTTTTAAAACAATCGGAGCTTTTGTTCCAGAAGAAGTTTCGCCTCGCTTTGCAACGTTGAAAAAAGAAGCTGACGGATTTGTCGGTTTTAAAAATATAGAACAGATAAGCGATCATACTTTAGAAGAAAATATCAGTTTTATAAAAAGGCTGAAAAAAGAATTTCCGACTAAAGTAATTATCGCAAGTATTATGGGTCGCAATGAAAGGGAATGGGAAACTCTTGCTCGTCTTATGCAGGAAGCTGGCGCAGATATAATCGAGTGCAATTTTTCATGTCCTCACATGGCAGCTCATGGTTTGGGAAGCGACGTAGGACAAAATCCTGAACTGGTTTCGTCTTATACAAAAGCTGTAAGACGCGGAACGACTTTGCCTGTTCTTGCAAAGATGACTCCGAATATCGGCAATATGGAAATTCCTGCAACGGCTGCTGTAAATGCAGGCGCAGACGGTCTTGCTGCTATCAACACTATTAAATCAGTGATGAATGTAGATTTGGATTCGTTCGTTTCTGAACCGAGAGTTTCAAATTATACGAGTATCGGCGGATATTCCGGCAAGGCTGTAAAGCCGATTGCGTTGCGTTTTATTCATGATATGAAAAAATGTTTTGCAATTTCTTCTGTTCCAATAAGCGGAATGGGTGGAATTGAATCATGGCGTGATGCGGCAGAATTTATGACGTTGGGCTGTGGAACAGTTCAGGTTACGACTGCTGTAATGCAATATGGTTACGGAATCATTCACGATATGATAGACGGAATGAAACGCTATCTTGCAAAGTATCATTACAGTTCTGTTTCGCAGATTGTGGGACAGGCGTTACATTCAATTGTTGCTGCAGATTATTTGGACAGACGGACAAAAGAATTTCCACAGTTCATACGCGAAAAATGTGTAGGATGTCAGCGCTGCATTACTTCGTGTTTTGACGGCGGACATCAGGCACTTGAAGCTGATGAAAACGGAAAGCCGCGCCTTAACAAAAATTGTGTAGGCTGTCAGCTTTGTGTTTTAGTTTGCCCGAGCGGTGCAATAGTTTCCGGCAAGAGAGTTGAAAAGAAAAAAACAGCACCAGTTTTATGATGCTAAATTTTTATGGGAGAATAGATATGTACACTTGTGATATTAAGCGAATGGAAGACAAGATTAAGACTTTTTCTAAATTTGGCGACACTGGACACGGAGGTATAACTCGTTTTTCTTTGTCACCAGAAGCAATAATGGCTCGTAACGAAATAAAATCAAGAATGACAAAACTTGGACTTGATTTTAAAACTGATGATATGGGCGATATTTATTGTACGCTTCCGGGAAGTGACCCTGATGCAAAAGTCATTATGTCAGGAAGCCACTGTGACTCTGTACGTCAGGGCGGAAACTACGATGGTATTCTTGGTGTTATGACTGCAATGGAAGCAATCGAAACTATCGTTGTAAATAAAATTCCGCACAAGCATCCTATTCAACTTGTTGTATGGACAAATGAAGAAGGTGCAAGATTTGAACCTGCAATGATGTGCTCTGGCGTTGTAACAGGAAAGTTTGACAAAGATGCAATGCTTGCTTCTGAAGCAAAAGACATTCCAGGCTACACATTTGGTCAGGCTTTAAAGGAATCTGGTTTTGAAGGCAGCAAAGAAAACCGTGTTAACCCTGATAAGACTGCCGGTTTAATTGAACTTCATATTGAGCAGGGTCCTGTTCTTGAAGATGGAAAATATGACATCGGTGTTGTAGAAGGTGTATGCGGAATGATTAACTATGAGTTCACTTTCCGCGGACAGGCAGACCATGCTGGAACATTCCCTATGCCATATCGTAAAGATGCATTGTATGCAGCATCTCAGGCTTTGATTTATCTGCATGAACAGTTTGACAACCTTGACAAGAAACTTGTTTACACAACAGGAAAAATCAGTTGCCATCCGAACATTCATACAATCATTCCTGATGAAATAAAATTTACCCTTGATGCCCGTCATCAAGATCCTAAAGTAATTCAGCAGTGTCTTGACATAATTGAGAATATGCCAAAAGTATGGGCACGCTGTACAATGACTTACGAAGAAGCATGGAGCAGAAAAACTGTTCAGTATTATCCTAAGTTTATTGATTACGTTGAAGAATCTGCAAAAGAACTCGGTTATTCAAACCTTCGCATTTATTCAGGTCCGGGACACGATGCGCAGTATCTGTGCGACATTGTTCCTACGACAATGATTTTTGTTCCTAGTGAAGGCGGACACAGTCATTGCGAACTGGAATATACTCCGGTTGAAAATTGCTGGAAAGGTGCAAACGTTCTTTTGAATACGATTTTAAAAATTGATAATGACTAAATTTGTTAGAATAGAATTGTTACCTCTAATTTTCTAAATAACAGATTTGTACATTTTGGTGACAGGCAAGAACCTCTTCCTCCGTTCTGCCTGTCACCGCCTTATTTTTTATGGGAGTTACAATGGCATTAACTGTTCAATCGATATACAATTCTTTGAGCGTATACAGATTAAAACTTGTTGCAGGAAAAGAAGGACTTTATAAATATGTCAGCTGGGTTTATTATACAGAAGATCCTGAAACAATCGAATTTATCCGCGGTGGTGAACTTGCCATAACGACAGGTCTGAATGTTGAACGCTACAAACAGAATACTGGCGATAAATCTTCAAATTACATTGCATCATTTTTGTCAAACCTTATTAATGCCTTTGTAGAAAGAAATTCTTCCGGTCTTATTGTAAATGTCGGAAAGTATATAGAAACAATTCCTCCTGAAATAATTGAACTGTGCGACAAACTTCAATTCCCGTTGTTTACGATGTCCTGGGAAATTCATACGATTGATATAATGCAGGAAGTCGGAAATAAAATTGCAATGGAATCTTTAAAGCGCCGTACTGTCGAACAGTGTATGTATGATGCAATTTTTTATAAAAAGAAATTTGATGCTGCTCAACTTGACAATACAAGTTTTGCAAATGCAGATGAGTATTCAATCATTCTGATGGAATATCCTGAATTTAATTTTAACAATGATGAAGATGAATTAAGCCGTTACATTGAATTTTCGTTTAACTCAAAAATTGGATTGAACTCAACTGATTTTTGCTGGTTTACATGCGATAAAAAAATAATTTATGTTTTTAAAACTGACGGAGTTGCAATTTCTAAAAAAATTGATTCTCTGGCGCGCAAAGATAAATATTTTAAATCTTCAAAAGTTTCTGTTTCTGCAACGTGCCATTCGATTTATGATTTGGAAACTGAATATCATCACGCTGAAATTGCATTAAAACTCTGCGACGGTTTTTACAAAGATTACAACACACTTGGATTTTTCAAAATTCTTGCAGAAGTAAAAAATATTTCAACTCTTGAATCAATGTACGAAGATGTGCTCGGAAAGCTGAATAATTTTAGCGAACAGAAAAAAGAAAATTATCTTGAAACTCTAAAGTCATACATTGAAGCAAACGGAAGAGTTCAAAAAACTGCTGACGAAAATTCTTACCACCGTAATACAATCAATTACAGAATACACAGACTTTCTGAAATTCTCGGACTTGATTTGCAGAACGGGCAGACACGCTATTTGATTCAGACTGCAATATACATAAAAGAGTATCTTGAAATGATAAAATAATCGAGTCGCCTTAATGTTTTTTTGAATCTAGGGAAACTCTGAATGTAGAATTTTTTCTTGACCCTTCAAATGTTTTTATATAACTTATTTATATAGTAAAAAATATATAAAAATATTCTGGAGGGCTTATAATGAAGTCAGGAACGAAAAAGGCTCTGATTATTGTAGGAGTCATTCTTGTTTGTTGTTTTGGAATTTTTAAATTTTTTGGCGGAACTTATAATACTATAGTTTCACTTGATGAAGGCGTTTCAAGCCAGTGGGCACAGGTTCAGAACCAGTATCAGCGCCGTATGGATTTAATTCCGAATCTTGTAAGTACAGTAAAAGGCTATGCAAAACACGAATCTGATGTTTTTACGCAAATCGCAGATGCACGTTCAAAAGCCGGTGGTGTCGTAAACGTTGACTCGTCAATTCTCGATGACCCGGAAGCATTCGCAAAATATCAGAAAGTGCAGGGTGAACTTGGTTCAAGCCTTCAGCGTCTTTTAATGATAACAGAAAATTATCCTGAACTTAAAGCAGACCAGAATTTCCTTGCATTGCAGGATCAGCTTGAAGGAACAGAAAACCGCATCTCTACAGAGCGAAAACGCTTCAACGAAACTGTAAGTGAATACAATAAATACATTCGTTCGTTCCCTAAGAACATCATTGCAAATATGAACGGCTACAGACCAAAATCTTATTTTACTGCTTCAGACGAAGCACAAAACGCTCCAAAGGTTGAATTCTAAATATGAAATCAAAGACTGTTATAAAAAAACTAAAACTTGATCAAAACGGTTTTGAAAAAATTCAGAATGCCGTAAAAAATGCAGAAAGCAAAACTTCCGGCGAAATTGCAGTGTGCCTTGCCGCAGAAAGTTCAGACTATTCTGTCTGGGAATTGTTTGCAAGCCTTTTGTGTTCTGTTTTTTGTTACGCAGTAATGCTTCCTTTTTCAGAAAATATCAGGCGCTTTTACGAACAGATAAACTGGCTCAGTCCTGAATGGTATCTGCCTGCAACTTTCGGCATAGCTTCTTTTATAACAGTTCTCATTTTCTTTTTTATTTTTAATATTCCGTGTCTCGACAGGCTCATAATTCCGCGTGATTACCGCGCAAAGACAGTTTCAAAACGAGCGTTTGCCGCGTTTGCAGAAACAGGTGTTTACTGTACTGAGCATCATAACGGAATTTTAATTTACGTTTCCTATCTTGAACGTCAGGTGCGCATTATCGCCGATAAAGGAATCTCTGAAAAAATTTCTGATGACTTGTGGCAGCTGATTGCAGATTCGCTTTCAAGTGAACTTGAAAAAGGCAATGCAGTTTCTGCTTATTGCGATGCAATCGAAAAATGCGGCGAGCTTCTGGCAGAACATTTTCCAATTCAAAAAGGTGATGTAAATGAACTTCCTGACGGACTTCTAATTCTGGAAAACTAAGGCGGCATGCAAAATGAAATTAAAGAAAACAATATCAGCATTTTTACTTTGTGCAGTTTCAGTTTTTTCATCGTTCGCAATTAAAGTCCCGGAACTGACAGGACCTGTTGTAGACAAGGCAGGACTTCTTTCAAGAGAACAGTTTTCTGCCCTAGATTCTGAACTCCGTGCAATAAGCCGCGAAACAGGAACTCAGATTGCAGTTCTCACGATTCCGACTCTTGAAGGACTTGACATCGAGACTTATACGATGGCAGTCGCAGAAAAATGGAAAATCGGTTCATCAGAAAATGATGACGGTGTAATTTTGTGCGTTGCGTTAAAAGAAAAAAAAATCAGAATTGAAGTCGGCTACGGACTTGAAGGCAGCTTGACAGATGCAAAATGCGGTCTGATAATCCGCAATATCATCGCGCCGAAATTTCAGAACGGAAAATACGGCGAAGGAATCGTAGAAGCCGTACGTACAATAGAATCAATTGCTGGTGTGGGGGATGTCAAATATGCAGAAAATCTTTCTTCTCAAGATGATGAAGCTGACATATCTGCTTTTCCAATCGTAATTTTCTTTATTTTGTTCTATATAATAATGATATCTGGTGCGCTTTCGACAAAGTTTCCGGGATTAAGATGGCTTCCATGGGCATTTTTGTTCAGAGGAAACGGAAATCATCATAATGACTTTTTCGGCGGCTTTGGAGGCGGACACGGCGGCAGCAGTTTTGGCGGAGGATTTTCCGGTGGCGGAGGCGGCTTTGGAGGCGGTGGTGCTTCCGGCGGCTGGTAGTTACTGACTTAAGATTTATGATTTTGTAAAGTTCTTGTTTTCAAATTAAAATGCAGGATAAACTTGCAAAGTCAATCGTATCTGTGATGATGTCATTTTAAGGAATTGCATTTTACTGACCTTTATAGTAAAATAGCGTCCTATGGATTTACTTAAAAAACTAGAACAGTGCGAAGCCCGTTTCAAAGAAGTTTCGGAACTTGTTCTATCGCCTGATTTAATTAAAGATCAAAAAAAATATAAAGACACAATGCGCGAGCATGGATATTTAACGGAAATCTGTGCTCTGTCAGAAGAATATAAAAAAGTTCTTTCTGGAATCGAAGATACAAAAGTTCTTATTACGACAGAAAGCGATCCAGAAATGAAAGAAATGGCGCGCGAAGAACTAAAGGAACTTGAAGAACGTCAGCCAAAACTCGAAGAAGAAATAAAACTCAAACTCATTCCGCCTGACCCTCTTGATGAAAAAAACATTATTCTCGAAATACGAAGCGCTGCAGGTGGCGATGAAGCAAGTCTTTTTGTCCGCGACCTTTGGGAAATGTACTGTCATCTTGCAGAACGTAAAGGATGGAAGACAGAAACAATGGAAGCGCAGGAAACTGAAGTAGGTGGTTTTAACAAAATCGTAACTTCTATTTCTGGCAAATTTGTTTACGGAACTTTACGATGGGAATCTGGTGTGCATCGTGTTCAGCGTGTACCTCAGACAGAAAGTCAGGGCAGGCTTCAGACTTCTACTGCGACAGTTGCCGTTTTGCCTGAAGCTGACGAAGTTGACATTCAGATTAATCCGAATGATGTCCGCGTTGACGTAATGCGTGCAGGCGGTCCTGGCGGTCAGTGCGTAAATACAACTGACTCTGCAGTTCGCCTTACTCATATTCCGACTGGAATTGTTGTAATTCAGCAGGACCAAAAATCACAGATTAAAAATAAAGAAAAAGCCTGGTCAGTTTTACGCACGAGACTTCTTGATTTGGAACAGAGCAAAAAAGATGCTGAACGTTCCGCAGCCCGCAAAAGCATGGTAGGAAACGGCGACCGCTCGGAAAAAATCAGGACTTACAATTATCCGCAAGACAGGGTGACTGACCACAGGATTAATTATACTGCGCACAATCTTCCCGGATTTATGATGGGAAATATGGATGATATGCTTGATGCTCTTAATGTTTATGCAAAAGAGGAACAGTTAAAGGCTGACATAACAGAAATTTCTGCACAATAGATTTAATAGATTCTAATGAATACAAGAACCATTTTAATTATAGACGAAGACAAAAACAATCAGAAGCTTCTCGTAAATATTTTACAAAGTCAGTATCTTATTGAAATTGCAGGCAGTGAAGAAAAAGCATTTAAAATTCTGGAAAAAAATCCAGAGCGGATTTCTGCAATTATTCTTGCTATTGAAATGTCTTCTTCAAATGGTTATGAAATTCTTAACAGAATTCACGAACACAGAATTTATTCTAAAATTCCTGTAATTGTTTCAAGTGCAAAATACTCAGAAGCGGAAGAAGAAAAAGTTCTTTATCTTGGTGCGCATGATTTTATTTCAAGACCGTACAATCCGCAGATTATAAAACACAGGCTTTCAAATACGATAGAACTTATGGAAGCCGTAAAGACAGTAGACCTTGTCATAAAGGACGATTTGACACCGCTTAACAACAAGCAGTATTTTATGACAAGGACACGTGAGCTTTTAAAAGAATATCCTGATGAAGAATTTGACATCATGTGTCTTGACATCGAGCAATTTAAAATGGTCAATGATTCTTACGGAATTCCGACCGGCGACAGAATTCTTTATAAAATCGGCGAGATTCTTGAAAAAAACTCAGAAAGCAATACTGTCATTGCAAGGTTCAATGCCGACATCTTTTTTATAACGCTTCCTCATCAAAGCGAAAATTATCAGTGTTATATTGACAGGCTTACCAGCGAAATAATGAAATGTCTGCAGGAAATTGGTGTAAAAATCAAATTAAAAATCTGTTGCGGCATTTATCACATTCACGACAAAACTCTGCCAGTTGCTGCAATGTGCGACAGGGCGGAACTTGCCACAGAAAACATCAAAGGTCAGTATGGTAAAAACATTGCGTATTACGAAGACGAAATACGCCAGCAGATGCACAATACGCTGGCAATTACAAACAAAATGGAACACGCCATAAAAAACAGCGAGTTTCAGATTTTTTACCAGCCTAAGTATGAACTTGCATCAGAGTGTGTTGCCGGCGCAGAAGCTTTAGTCCGCTGGAATAATCAGGAACTTGGTTTTATGGCGCCTTCTTCGTTTATCCCGCTTTTTGAACAGAACGGGTTTATAACGCAGCTTGATATGTTCGTTTGGGAAACTGTCTGTAAGGATATGCGCGAATGGATTGACAAAGGCAATTCTCCTTTTTCTGTTTCGATGAACGTTTCGCGCGCAGACATTTTTAATCCGAATCTTCAGAACATTCTGGTGAACTTAAGCGATAAATACGGAATTGACAGAAAATTCCTTCACCTTGAAATTACAGAAAGTGCTTATACAGACAATCCAGAGCAGATTATAAAAGTCGTTACGAGTTTAAGAAACGAAGGCTTCCCGATAGAAATGGACGACTTTGGTTCTGGCTACTCATCGCTTAATATGCTTGCAGAAATCCCGATTGATATTTTAAAGCTTGATATGGGATTTGTAAAAAATGAACTTGAAAAACCAAGCGGCAAGGGCATCATTGCCTTTGTAATAAGCCTTGCAAAATGGCTTAACCTTGCAGTTGTTGCAGAAGGTGTAGAAACGCCTGAGCAGATAAAAATTCTTAATTCAATGGAATGTAATTACGTGCAGGGATTTTATTTTGAAAAGCCTCTGTGCAAAGAAGAATTTTTTGCGCTGCTCGGTAAAGGTAACATAAAAGAAATGTATTTGACAAGTTCAGGTGTCAATTACATAAAGCGTGATACAATCGAAATTTCGCGTGCAAAAGGAAACAAAATCGGCACTCTTCTTGTCGTTGATGATATTGATTTAAGCCGAAAAATAATCGTTGAAATGTTCCTTGATGAATATGACATCGTAGAAACTGTTGACGGCGAACAGGCATGGCAGTATATTCAGGAAAATTCAGAAGAGATTTCCATTATATTAATGGATTTGCTTATGCCGGTGATGGATGGTTACCAGCTTTTAAAACGAATCAGGCAGAACGAAAAAACAAAAGACATTCCTGTCGTAGTAACTTCTCAGGGCGACCAGAATTCAGAAGAAAGGGCGCTTTCAATTGGTGCAGACGATTTTGTTTCAAAGCCGTTCAATACGACAGTTTTAAAGCACAGGGTAAAAAATGCTTTTATAAATTCAAGAATCAAAAAAATTGAACACGAGCGTCAGGTCAATAAAGAACTTCTCGAAGCTGAACTTGCAGCAAACAGGGATTTCCTTACAGGACTTTATACGCGAAAAATTCTTGAATCAAAGATAAATGACTTTTTTGCAATTTCGTCTGACAAGGCTTCTGTCTTTATTATGATTGACGTTGACAATTTTAAAGAAGTCAATGACAGTTACGGACATATAAAAGGTGACGAAACAATTCAGCGTGTAGCAAAAATCATTCAGTCATCATTTATTAATGACGAAGTCTGCTGCCGTATGGGTGGAGATGAGTTTGCAATTTTTATTCCAGAAAAAATCGAAAAAGCACGGCTCGAAGAAATCTTAAAAGAGCTTTGCAACAATCTTGATTTTATGATAGAGCAGATTGAAGTTACGTGTTCAATCGGTGCATGTGTTTCTCCAGATTTTGCAAAAGACTACCAGACAATTTACAACAATGCAGATATGGCATTGCTTGCAAGTAAGCGTTACGGTAAAAACCAGTATAAGATTTATACAGGTCAGTCAATTTTACCGTCATTTGTTTTTTACAGGAATATGGACTGGCTGCTTGATGAATTCTCTGATTCTGTAATTGTCTTTGCAAAAGATACTTATGAAATTCTCTACATGAATAAAAATGCCTGCGAAATTGCAAATAAGAAAAAGCGCGATTGTATCGGTAAAAAGTGCTACGAAGTTTTATGGAACAGATTAACGCCGTGTGAACATTGCCAGAAAGATTTTGAACCGGCTGCGGAATTCCTTGAATCAGAAATCGCAGTGAATGGTCAGAAATATTTTGTCCGCGCAAAATCAATTTCATGGGGCGGTATTGATGCGCGCGTTCAATATATTCAAAAAGAATTTAACTGTCCGCTTGAACACAAAACCAAAATCCAATGACTCTCTTTGAAATAAAATCAGCGGCAGTAAAAAAATTAACCGGTGCAGGATTTTTAACCCCAAATCTTGATGCAGACTGTCTTCTGCAGTATCTTCTTAAAAAAGACAAAACTTTTATTCTTTTAAATCGTGATTTGCCGCTTTCTGAGCATCAGATTTCTGATTTTAACAATTTAATTGAACAAAGAATGACAGGACTTCCTGTTGCATACATAACAGGAAAAAAAGAATTTTTCGGCATAGAATTTTTTGTAACGCCTGACGTTTTAATTCCAAAACCTGATACAGAAATTCTCGTTGAACATGCACTAAAAAAAATCCTTGATTATGAAAAAAAAGAAATCTCTCTTGCTGATGTATGCACAGGAAGCGGCTGTATAGGACTCAGCGTTTTATTTAATGTAAATATAAAAGAAAAAGACAGCGGCAAAAAAATAAATCTTGTTATGACAGATTTAAGTCCTGCAGCTCTTGATGTCGCAAAAAAAAATGCAGAAAATATTTTTTCTGATTCAAAAGAAAAAAACAAAATTGAATTTTTGCAAGGCGATTTATTATGCGGAAAATCTGGCTTTGATTTTATTTTATCAAATCCGCCGTATGTTCCACATTGCGAAGTTGAAAAACTTTTGCTCGATGGCCGCTCAGAACCGCGTCTTGCTTTAGACGGCGACATTGATTTTTTTGTCAGCAGAAAAAGTCCTGAAACTGACGATGGACTTGCAGTTATAAGGCGGCTTGTTCCGCTTGCATATAATGCGCTCAATGACGGCGGCATCTTTTTAATGGAAAGCGGCGAATATCAGGCAGAAGATGTCAGAAATCTTTTTTGTGAAGCAGGTTTTTCTGAAACAGAAACTTTAAATGATTTGTCAGGCCAGCAGAGAGTTACGGCCGGCAAAAAATTAAGGTAAAAAAATTAAAATCCTGACTTTATTTTTTTTCATTTGTTTTTGCTTCGTTCCAGAATTTATCCATAAGTTCAAGTTTACCGGGGAGCATTTCTTCGCCGGCTTCTTCCATTTTCTGCTGAACGTAAGAAAAGCGCCTGTAAAATTTTTCATTTGTAATATTAAGTGCAACGTCAGGATTTACTCCAAGGTGTCTGGCATAATTTACGACGGCAAAAAGCAAGTCTCCGATTTCGCTTTCGAGAGCTTTCTTGTCATCCTTAATTCTGGCTTCTTCTGCTTCTCTAAATTCTTCCGTGATTTTTGCTTTTACGTCTTCAATCTTATCCCAGTCAAAACCTTTTTTACTAGCTTTTTTCTGCATTTTAAAAGATTTAAGTAAAGGCGGAAAACCTTTTGGTACTTCATCCAGAATGCAAGAACTTTTACGGCCTTCAACTTTTTCTTTTATTTTGTCCCATTGGTTCAAAACTTCTGTACTTGTTTTTACGTTTGTATCTGCGCAAACTTTGCCGGCGCTTGCAGGAAAAACATGCGGATGACGCCGGATTAATTTTTCTGCAAGTTCGTTTAAAACGTCTGCAACAGAAAAATCGCCTGACTGTTCATTCATATAGCTTATCATCGTGGCGTTTAAAATTACGTCGCCGAGTTCTTCCTTTGAGTGAACTGCATCTTCCATCGTAATCGCATCGACTGCTTCAAAAGTTTCTTCGATTAAATCCTGCCTCATCGAAAGCGGTGTCTGCTCCCTGTCCCAGGGACAGCCGTTTTCACTTCGTAAAATTCTTATGACGTTGTAGAGCCTCCCGAACGCATCTTTTGCAGAATTGAATTCCCCCGAAAGCACGCTGTCAAAATCAGGAACTGAATTTTTTGCATTTAAATTTGTTTTTACATTAGCTTGTGCATTTAAATTTGAATTAAGAGTTGACATTTACTTTTCCCCATTTTGCCGTTAATCTTGAAGGCTCTTCTGCAAGAATAGCCTTTGCAAACACGAAACTTGCTTTTTCAAAGACAATGTTTAATAAAGTTTCTTCGTCATACGAAAAATTGCTTAAAACATAATCTGCAATGTTTACGTTCTGCGGTTTTCCGATTCCGAACCTCAGCCTAAAAAAATCAGGTGTTCCAAAAACACCTTTTACAGAGCGCAGACCGTTGTGTCCTGCAAGTCCGCCTGACCATTTAAAACTGAAAAAGCCGGGGTTCAGTTCAAGTTCATCATGACAAATTAAAACATTTTCCGGTTTTATTTTATAAAACTGGCAGACCTCGATTACGCTTTGTCCTGAAAGATTCATATAAGTTTCGGGCTTTAGAAAAAACAGTTTTGACGGTGCTTTTGCAGGAACAGAAAAATTACTGCCATCTTTTGAAAGTTCTGGATAAAACTGAACTGCAAGTCTTGCAAATTCAGCGTAATCAAGGCTTGCAATCTGTCCTTTAAACTTTGTCTGAAAATTTAATTTATTGTAAAAAGGCAATTTTTCTGCAAACTGCCATGCAACATTATGCCGGGTCTTTTCGTATTCCCTTCCGTAATTTCCTAAAAAAACAACCAATTCAATCATGCAGAAATAATAGCGTTTTTTTTTGCGACGGTAAAGAAAAAACAAAAAGATAAAAAGAAAAAAATGATTTTACAACATATAGATTTTGGTGATATAATAAAAACGTAAAATTCGTTTTTTGGGGAAGGTTATGCAGACTTCTGTTTCATTAAAAGTGAAACTTTCAGTTTCTATTTTGACAATTATAATTGTATCAAATTTGTTTTTAGTAACTTTTCTTTACAAAAAGTCGCGCGCGGAACTTATCAATTCAATTCAGAAAAACAACACGCAGTTCACTTATTCTACTGCAATCGAAATCCAGAACATAAATGATAAGGAATATAAAATGCTTTCTTCGTTGGCAAATATTCCTTCAATCAGAGATCCTGATGTAGATTTAAAAGAAAAATGGAATATGATAAATGCCGTAATCAAAGACGACAAATCTTATATTGGAATGGCAATTTATGATGAACACGGAGTAGGCTGGACTACAACCGGAAAATATCAGGATTTACATACGCGTGAGTATCTGAGGATTGCGCTTCAGGGCAAGGCTTCAATTCTTGATCCTGCCTGGTCGCCTGTAAACGGCAAACTTTCTACGTTCTACGCACTGCCTGTATATGATTTGTCAAAAACGCAGATTGGCGTAATCGTTTCAGTTATTGACAGCCTCCAGTTGTGCAGGAGCGTTTCAAACGTGATTCTCGGCAAGAATTCTCATCCATACGTTATCAATAGGATTACAGGAAAATATGTTGCGCACCCTGATATCGATTTATTAAAAGAAGGAAAAAGTCTATACGATGAAATTCCTGCTGAAATGGAATCTGTGATTGAAGAAATAAAAGCCGGCATTGCAAATTCTGTTTTTTGCCGCGATGAAACTACAAAAAAAGAATATAGTATTTCATATCAGCCTGTAGGAGGAAACTCTGATTGGGTCGTAATCTGTTCTGCTCCTGCTGACGATTTTCTTGGTGGACTTGTCAGATTCAGAAATCTTGCAATTATTTTTGTCATAATTTTTACGATAGTTTCGATGTGTATTGTTTTTGGCATTGTATTAAAGGCGCTCAAACCGATGAGTACATTAAAAGAATCTATTAAGACGATTGCTTCAGGCCATGCTGATTTGACAAGCCGCATTGACATTTCTGCAAAAGATGAAATTGGCGAAGTTGTAAATGGGTTCAACGATTTTACTGCAAAGCTTCAGAGCATTGTAAGCGACGTAAAATTTGCAAAAGACGATTTGCTTTCGGCAGATTCGACTTTACAGGAAACGACCGAAAATACAAACGCTTCAATTCTTCATATTGTTTCAAACATCGGCGGAGTAAACGGCGAAATTGCAAAACAGGCTGAATGTGTAAATGACACTGTTACGGCTGTTAACCAGATTGCCGAAAACATTACAATGCTTGACACTCTTGTTCAGAATCAGGTTTTAGGAACGCAGAACGCATCAAGTGCAGTTGAACAGATGATAGGTAACATTCAGGCAGTAAACCATTCTGTCGAAAAAATGGCAGAGCGCTTTGACTGTCTTTTAAACGATGCTCAAAACGGTTCAGCAAAGCAGAATGACGTAAGCGAAAAAATTACTCACATTGCCGAACAGTCTGCAATGCTTCAGGAAGCAAATGCCGTAATCGCATCTATTGCAGAACAGACAAACCTTCTTGCAATGAACGCTGCAATTGAAGCCGCTCATGCAGGAGATTCTGGTAAGGGATTTAGCGTTGTTGCAGATGAAATCAGAAAACTCTCAGAAACTTCTTCTTCCCAGTCAAAAAACATCGGCGAACAGCTCCAGTCAATTCAAGACTCGATTCAGAATGTCGTAACTGCTTCAAACGAATCAAATCAGACTTTTACGACAGTCGTGCAGGAAATAAAGACTACAAACCAGCTTATGCAGGAAATTAAAAATGCGATGATGGAACAGCAGACTGGTTCTTCCCAGATAAGCGATTCCCTCATTTTAATGAAAGAAAGTGCCAATAATGTAAAATCTGAATCTGTAAAAATGAACGAACAGAACAAAAATATTCTTGACGAAGTACAGCGATTAAAAGATACGACTGGTGTTATGAACCAAAAAATTTCTGCAATGGAACAGGATATAGGTCATATTTCTGATTCTGGAAAATCACTTACAGAAATTTCAAATATAATGAGTGATTCTATCAAGCATATCGGTGACCGCATTGACGAGTTCCAAGTGTGAAAGTAGAATTTGATAGAATTATTGAATTTATATTTGCATTTACATTTTACGTAAATTTCATTATATTAAAGATATGAATAAAATTTACTTAGATGACGAAAGCGAAGACGAAAAAAAAGCAGGCAAGCCTGATGTTTTTGCACAGGAATTTTTAAAAACCCGTCAAATTCTTTTATCTGGCGAAATCAACAAGGAAAGCGCGGAAAATTTTAATAAACAGCTTTTAATTATGGAATCAAATAACAGGGAACTTCCTGTTTATGTTTATATTGATTCTCCAGGCGGAGATGTTTCTGCGGGATTTGCAATTTATGACATGATTCGCTTTGTAAGTTGTCCTGTCATTCTTATAGGAAACGGACTTATTGCAAGTGCGGCCGCATTGATTTTACTTTCTGTTCCAAAAGAAAGACGCGTTGGACTGCCTGACAGTGAATATCTTATTCATCAGCCGCTGTCTGGTATGAAAGGTACTGCTACAGAAATTCAGATTCATGCAGCGAACCTTGCAAAAACAAAAGAAAAGCTTAATAAAATAATTTCAGAAGCAACCGGTACTGATTTGGAAAAAGTAAAGGCTGATACGGAACGTGATTACTGGCTTAATGCAGAAGAAGCCCTTGAATACGGTCTTGTCAGTAAAATAATTTCCAATAGAAAAGAACTGGAAGATGTAAAATAGCAGACTAATCGGCGATATGGTTTTTGAATTAACAGATGAACTAGTAAATTCAATTATCTCTGCATTGGAAAATCAAGATAAAAAATTTATGGTTGATGCTGCTTCAAATTCTCTCGCCGAAAAAACAGAAGATATAATCTGTGATGAAGAAAATTATTACGAACTTCCATTGTGGAATTCTGCAGACGGTTTTTCATTAATGGAACAGTTTGCAAATAATCTTCATTCACCGATTGCCAGAAATGATTTGCAGAACGTACTTCATTCTGGAAGGGGGGTATTCAGAGGATTTAAGGATGTTTTAAAGTCTTATCCTGAGGTTGAAAAAAAGTGGCATTATTTTAAAAATAAACAACTTATTTATTATGTAAACCAATGGTATAACTCTTTGAGAGAAACATGGGGTCTTGAAAAATTAGATTATGAAATCGAAGAAACTGAAGATTTACTTAGTGACGACTTTGTGTTTACTCAATATGATTTTACATGTGACAGAGATGAAGTTTTAAAATGTATCGATTCTGTTGCAAAAGATTATTGTGCAGAATTACCTGACGAAATCAGCAATGCTTTATCAGATTTATGGAAAGCAAGGGCAGACGACGGATTTGGAAAAAATGCCTGTGGTTTCGTATGCCGGTCTTTTTCAAAAGAATTTGCAGGTAGTGTTATCTTTGCACCATGTCTTGACAATGCACCTAATACTGTTTTACTCACCAGTTTTTTTGTGCAGGAAAAATATCGCGGTCTTGGAATCGGGCGGAAACTTTTTGAACAGTCGCTGGCCGAATTAAAAAAACGCAGATTTAAGTGGGTATTAATAGCAAATACAATTATTCCTGAAACTATTACACCTTTATTGTTATGTTCAGGGTTTAAACCGATTGGTTCAGGATATATTGCAGATTTGTTTTTAGATTAATTTTATGGGAGCAAATTTATGTCTTTTAAAAGAGAAACTGAAGTTAATATGAGTCAATTAGAGGCCTTTTTGCAGAATGCAGTTGAAAGGGTAAAAACAGAAGAAAATCCAGATTTGTTAAATGATATTAAGAAGGTTTTTAAAAAGAATGTTCCGTTTTCATTAAGAATGTATGTTGCAGCTTATCTTACAAAGCAGTGCGGAAGTCATTACAGACCAAGACGGGAATATTCAGAACGCCGTAGCCGTGATTATCGTAAGGAAAGCTTGCGTTCAGATTTTTCTCAGGAAAAAAATCGCGAAAATGAAAATACAGAAACACGGATTCCTCATCCGAGAGTTCAGATTGATGAGGCTTTTGCAGCAACAATTTTTGTCGGAATCGGCAAAAACCGCCGTGTTTTTCCAAGAGATTTAGTCGGACTTTTAATCAGCGTTGCAGGACTTGACCGTGACAGAATCGGAGATATTCGTGTGCTTGCAAATTATTCTTTTGTCCAGTTGTTCAAAGAGGATGCTGACAAGGCAATTAATGCCTTAAACGGATATGAATACCGCGGAAGAAAACTTTCTGTAAGTTATTCACGTCAGAAAGACATTGACAGCACGGACGACGATTCTATTCCACAGTCAGTAAGCTCAGGTTATACAGACCAGTCTGCAACTCAGATTCAGGACGATGAAGCTGCATATGCTGCAGCAGAAAAAGCTATGGAAAATGCAGAAGGTTTTTCTGCTCCTGCAACACCTTCTGGTGAATCAAATTTCTTAGTATAGTCGGAAACGATTATGAAATTAGAACCACTGCATACAGGTATTCTTGGTGTTAATACATGGATTGTTCCGATTACAGAAAAGGCAGTTTTTATTGTCGATCCTGCATGTTCAAGTTTGTCAAGCGATGAAAATGTCGTTGTCGATTACATTGAACAAAAAGGCTTGGTGCCTGTCGCTGTTTTTTTGACACATGGGCACTTTGATCATGTAATGGGGCTAAAGCGCCTTAAAGAAAAGTGGCATGATATCTGCATTGCAATACATTCTGATGATGCAGAATGTATTGGTTCTGATTCTGAATTTGTGCAGAAAAAATTTTTATCAAGTATGGGTGCACAAGTGCCCGAACTTGTGTCTGCGTTAAGTTCACTGCCTGAGCCTGACGTTCTTTTAAAAGACGGAATGACACTTGATAAGGCAGTTTTGAAAGAAAAAATTTCCTGTGCTTTTTTGGGGAATGAAAGTGCCTGCAGTGCCGGCTATGTTTTGGAGGGACTCTCGCACTGGAGTGTAATTCATACTCCGGGACATTCAAAAGGTTCTGTCTGCTATTATAATGCAAAAGAAAAAATTTTAATTTCCGGTGATACTGTTTTTTACGGAACTTACGGCAGGACAGATTTATACGGTGGAAACGAAGAACAGATAAAAAAAAGTATCTGCATGCTTTTAGAAAAACTCCCCGAAGATACTGCTGTGTATCCGGGACACGACTCATACGGCTTTACGCTGGGTTCAAATTATTTCTAAAAATCTACGGTTAATTACCAGTGCCGCATTACAGGCGAAAAAGGCTCAAAGAAAATTCCCTGCGAAAGTGAAACTTTTATTTCATAAAAAGTGCATGAAACTTTTTCGTTGTCACCCGGAATTTTTATCAGCGCAAACGATGGCGGCAGACCTTGCCTTGGCAAAGAACAACTGCCCGGATTTATAAATGTTGCAGTTGCAGAATCTGTTCTGTTTGCGATGTGGGTGTGACCGAAGAGCACTAAATCAGCATTTTTCTGAGCTGCATATTGTTCAAGATTTGAAATGCCGTAATAGACGCCAAAACTGTTTCCGTGAGTCAAAAGGATGTTTTTGCCGGCGACTTTTGCAGAGATTGTTTTGGGAATAAAAAGTTCGTTGTCTGCTTTTTTCTTTGGCATTAAACTATGGCTGAAATTTACGGGAAATAAATTGTCATCGCCGTTGCCCTGTACGATTGCAGTAACGGCAGGAAAGTTTTTTGCGAATTTTCTGTTTTTTCTGGCAAGTTCAAGATTTAAAATCATGTCAGAAGCACCGTCACCACAAAATGCAATCATATCGCATTTGGAAGCAAATTCTTCGAGAATAAACTGTAGCGTTTCGGTTTTTCCGTGCGAGTCAGAAATTGCAAGGATTACAGCCTGTTCTTTTTGTGCCAGTTCCATTGCGGCAGTTTCTGAGCATATCAAATAATTGTCAGTCTGGAAAATTCCTTTCATATAAATTTTACTGTTCTTTGTTTTCGATGATAAAATGGTTTATTGAAGAAAGCCCAGTTTCCGGGTCTACATAACGTTTTATTTTGTAGTTTGCGCCTGCGATGTTGTTTACGTGAATGCGAAGTTCGGAATTGCTTTTAAGCGGTTTTTCAAACAGAAGCATATAGTCAATCGCATTGTCGATGATGTCTTCAATTTCGTCAACGATAATCTGCTCTGATTCTTCTTTTATTTCTTGAACGTTGTCTGACTGCTCTACTGCCTTGTCAAGAACAAAGTCGCTTGTAGCTTCGATTGCAAGAATGTCGTCCTGCGGGAATAAAGTGTAAATCGGAAATTCGTTTCCATCTTCCATATTTTCGCGGAAAACTGCAAGTGTGTTGTTTGTGTATTCGGGAGCACCGAGTGTAATTATTCCTGCGATTTTTACGTCTTCAAGCATTGAAATTAATTTTGAAATCCGTCCTGTGTTGCCGACTTTAAAATCATCAGGAAAAACATAAGGTATGATTAAGCCTGAATTTTCAGTTCCGTCAGAAATTCCGAAATTTTTTTCGAGGCGTTCAAGTTCCTGATTTATAAAATTTTCAGAATTGTAGCCGTAGCCGAAAACAACGCAGATTTTTTTTGCAGAGGGTTGCCATTGCGGACGATCAGACTGAGCGCCTGCGTTAAGTTCAGCTTGTTGTGAATCCTGCTGGTTTATGTTTTTGTTTTTTGAACACGATGCAGCGCAAAAAATTGAAAGGCATAAAATTATTCCGGTCGTTTTAAAAAAAATTCCAGTAGTACGTTTCATATTTATAGAATAGCACTTTTTTTTGTAATTGAAAAGGCATTGAAAAAGCAATATACTACAACGTATTATGTCTGGCTTTTATGATTATTTTGATGTAGCAGTTGTCGGTGCAGGTCATGCCGGAATTGAAGCAAGCCTTGCTGCCGCCCGAATGGGATTAAAAACTTTAGTAATTACTCAGTCAATCGATGCAATCGGAAGAATGAGCTGCAATCCGTCTATCGGCGGAATTGCAAAAGGAAATATCGTAAGGGAAATTGATGCCCTTGGCGGTCAGATGGGAAAGCTCATTGATGAGTCTATGATTCAGTTTAGGCTGCTGAATAAAAGTCGCGGTCCTGCGGTTCAGGCGCCACGGTCGCAGGCAGATAAACTCCGCTATGCTTCTATTGCCAGAAAAATTCTTGAAAGTACGGAAAATCTTTCTACGTTAATGGATACAGTTGTAGACATTCTGACGACTGATTCCGAGCAGAACCTCCCTCCTGATACTGACAGCAGTGCAGAAGTCGGTTCGATTCCGGGGGAAGTGCGAGAAGGAAAAATCTATGACGGAACAGAAAAATTCAGTCTGCATAAAAACGGAAAGCGGCAGAAAGTAATCGGAATTGTTACTGAGCGCGGAAGGGTAATTCCTGTGCGTTCTGTAGTTTTGACGACGGGAACTTTTTTGGGCGGACGGATTTTTATCGGTGAATACGATGCGCCGTGCGGACGAATAGGCGAGAGTGCCGCTTTCGGTCTTACGCAGAATCTGCACAGGCTTGGTTTTACGACAGGAAGGTTAAAGACTGGAACTCCGCCGCGCATTTTAAAATCGTCAGTTGATTTTAGCGTTCTTGAAGAACAGGCTGGCGATGAAGAGATTATTCCTTTTTCGTTTGATACGGAAAAAGTAGATCGCCCGATGGTGCCGTGCCACATTGTCTATACGAATGAAAAAACTCATGACATTATAAGAAAAAATATAAACCGCTCTCCGTTATACTCAGGAAAAATTTCTGGTATCGGGCCGCGTTATTGTCCGTCAATTGAAGACAAGGTAATGCGCTTTGCAGAACGCGAGCGGCATCAGATTTTTGTTGAACCAGAGGGACTTGAAACTGAAGAAATTTATTTGAATGGTTTTTCAAGTTCTCTGCCTGAAAGCGTGCAGGACGAGTTTTTGCGGACGATGAACGGTTTTGAAAATGCTGTAGTAAGCCGCCCGGGCTATGCAGTTGAATATGATTATGTCGAACCTACGCAGCTTTACAATTCGCTTGAAACAAAACGGGTTGCTGGTCTTTTTAACGCAGGGCAGATAAACGGAACAAGTGGTTATGAAGAGGCGGCAGGGCAGGGGCTTGTCGCAGGAATCAACGCCGCGCTTTACAGCCGTGAACATAAAAAAGTGTGCGGTCCTTTGTGTCCGTCTGACGGCGATGTTGAAACGCGCCCTGCTTCTATGGAAAGCGGTGCATTCTGTCCGAAAGCAGTTTATTCAGAGGAGGAGCTCAAGAGAAACTGGGAATGTTCTGAAAGGCAGTCATTGCAGATTGGAAAGCGGCTTGACGAAATTCAGCGTAAGGCAGGATTTGAGAATTTTAAAAAAATCCCGGAATACAGTCCGCTTGTGCTGGGTCGTGATGAAGCGTACATCGGAGTTTTGATTGACGACCTTGTAACACTTGGAACAAAAGAGCCGTACAGAATGTTTACAGCCCGTGCAGAATATCGCTTGAAACTTAGATATGATACTGCAGACCGAAGGCTTTCTCAAAAGGCTTTTGAAGTCGGTTTAAAGACAAAAGAACAGCTTTTAAAAGTTCAGGAAAAATATTCTCTTGCAGATGAAATTGTCCTGCTTCTTGAAAAAAATCCGCATCTTGAAAATCCCGGCTATCCTGAAAAAATCTGGAACGAAGCAAAAATCGATTTTAAATATAAGTATTACATCGAAAAACAAGACCGCCGTGTAGAAAAAATGCACAGAATGGAAAATTTCAGAATCCCTGCTGATTTTGATTATGGCGCAATTCCATCGCTTTCAAGCGAATCACGGCTGAAACTTGAAAAAATCCGCCCTTTGACTTTAGGTCAGGCAAGCCGTATCAGCGGCATCAGAAACAGTGACATTATGCTGTTGATGGTTTATTTGAGATAGGGATTTTTATTTTTGCTCTGAGAAATTTTTATTTCCTCTTATTGTCATCCTTACTCAAACAGTTCCGTAGTCTTAAGCCATACAGCAACTTTTTCTGCATCACTGTCAAGTTCGCGGTCGTCTTCTACAAAGGCGCTGAACTTTCTGATTTCAGAATGAACCTTCTTTGTGAACGGTGCAAAATCGTCAATGCCTGCAAGGTCAACTGCCTGCATAGCAGCAAGTATATGCGTTGCATATTGCAAAAATAAAAGTTCAATTTGTTCTGCAAGCTTACGTGCTGAAATAGTACCCATCGAAACTTTATCTTGATTAAGAGCTTCTGTCGGTGCGCTTGTAAGCGAAACAGGAAAGCAGTATGTTGCAATTTCGCCGCGAATTGCACTGATTGTAATTTGTGCAGCTTTAAATCCGAGACGCAGTCCGGCACGAGGATGTTCTGGTGGAGTAACTGGAATTAAATTTTCTGTAAGTCCATTAAATTTTCCATCGATGATAACTTCTGCCTGTTTGTCAGAAAGGTCTGCAATATTTGCAAGTGCAGTCCTCAAGTAATCGCACGCCGCGCAGATATGACCGCCGTAAAAATTTCCTGTGTTGTAAAGTCTTCCTGCTTCAATGTCAACAAGCGGATTGTCGTTTGCAGAATTCAATTCTTCTGTAATGAGTTTTTTTGCAAAATGAAGCGTATCGCGATAGACTCCTGTAATCTGCGGTGCACAGCGGATTGAATATCTGTCCTGAATTTTATTCTGTTGGGCAACAAAACTTTTGCCGTCGAGTTTTTGTATTTGGCTTTGTAAAAAGTCTTCGTATTTAAAAACGCGTTTTGAATCTTTAATGATGTCGTAAATGTAAGAAGCAGATTCGCACTGACCTTTGTGATTTTTAATTTCACTCACTTTTGCAACAAAAGGCGTGTCTTTTCCGCGCGTAATTTCAGATGTTACGGCAGAAAGAAAATCTGAAATTTTTGCAAGCCGTTCAGCTTTTTTATAAGCAAGACATGCAACAGCAGTCATTACGGAAGTTCCGTTCATAATTGCAAGTCCTTCTTTTGCTTCGATTGGAAGCGGCTTTATTTTTTCGGCATTAAATGCGTCTATTGTCGGAACGATTTTTTCTTTGTAGTAAACCTGGCGCTGTCCCATAATTACGGCTGCAAGATACGAAAGCGGTGTCAAATCTCCTGATGCACCGACTGAACCAAGTTCGGGAATTACAGGCACGATGTCTTTATTTAAAAGCGTAACCATCATTTTTGCAAGTTCGGGACGGATTGCAGAATGACCACCTTTGATGTTTCCGTTTAAACGTGCAAGAACTACGGCACGAGCAGTTTCGTGGTCAAACTTACGACCAAGTCCGATTCCGTGGTAAGTGCAGATTACGCGCTGAAGTTCGCCAGCCTTGTCAACGCTTATCTGGTTGTGGCAGCTGTCACCAAAATCTGTTGTAACTCCGTAAGTCGGAACACCTGTCGCTATATAGTCTTCAAGGAACTTTCTTGATTTTTCAAGTGTCTCCCAAAACTGTTTTTCTTCTGGAAGTTGAATTTGTTCATTTTTGCATGCGACATCACATACATCATCGATTGAGAGATTTTCACCATTTATTATTTTCATTTTAGAATAGCTCCGGCTGTTTTGTTTTAAAATCTGTGAATATTTTTTTTACTTCTTGAATGTAGTTTGCTTTTTCAGTTTCAGCAAGGAATGAAGCTTTAAAACTGTTGCAGATTAAATCTTCGATTTCGTTTACAGTAAAACTTAGTTTGCTATATAGATTCCAGTATTCTTCATTGACTGTAGTATTAAAAAATACCGGATCGTCCGAACCGATTGTAACGAGAACTCCGTTGTCGTAGAGCTGTCTTACAGGATGTTCGCTCATCGTCTTTACGTATTTTTTTGTGAACACATTGCTTGTCGGACAGATTTCAAGCGGAATTTTATTTTTGCTTATGTATTCCATTAATTCTTTATCTTGAACTGCTGTAATGCCATGCCCGATTCTTTCTGAATGTAAAATCTTTACTGCATCCCAAATACTTTCAGGGCCTGCATCTTCTCCAGCGTGTGCTACTGCATGGAAACCGTCTTTATGCGCCTGCACAAAAACAGGCCCGAATAAATTGCACGGTCCTTTTATTTCGTTTCCGCCAAGTCCGATTCCGATAATGTCTGAACTTGGAAAGGCTTTCATCATTTCGTAATTTTCCTGTGCATTTTCAAGTCCGAATGTCCTTGAAACATCTACAAGAAGTTTTATCGTAATGTTTTTTTCTGATTTTATTTTTGCAATGTTTTTTGAAAAATTTTCAACCATATCTTTATAGCTGAAACCTTTCTTTATGAACGAAGACGGTGCAAAAAAAGCCTCGCAGTATTTTACGTTGTTCTCTTCAAGATAATCTGCAAAGTCGCTGAATACTAAATCAAAATCCTGCACTTCGGTAAACATATCCTGAACTTTTAAAAAAGAAGCGATGAAGCCTGATAAATCATCGTAATCAAAAAGTGATTTTTCTTCCTGTTCAGACATACTCTTGCCAAATCGTTTTTCATAGAGTTTTTTTACAGATGCCATTTTAATTACAGCTTCTATGTGAATATGAAGTTCAGCTTTTGGAACTTGTTTTAATAAGGAAAAAAAATCAGCTTTTTTCATAATTAAGTTCAAACTCCTTTTTCCGATGTCTTTAAAAATTTCACCGAAACTTACCTTGTCATTAATTATTATTAATTGGAAAAAAATTAATAATGACTCTTCATTTTTATATCGGCAGATTTTGCAGAATTCTTTACACAAAAACATTAAATGAACCTCTAAAAATTTCAGTTTTCAGAGGTTCTATAAAATTTTCTTAAATCAATTTTTCAAGTTCATCGACAATTTCCTTGAACTTATCAAGAGCCTTTTGTATTGGTTCAGTTTTTGACATGTCAACTCCGGCAACTTTTAAAGATTCAATCGGATAGCGTGAACCGCCTGATTTGAGGAATTTGAAATAATCTTCCCGTTCAGATTCTCCGCCGTTTGTAACTCTGTCTGCCAAAGCCATTGCTGCAGAAATTCCTGTTGCATATTTGTAGACATAAAATGAATTATAGAAATGCGGAATTCTAAGTCCTTCCATATCTGAGTTTTCTTCAAATTTCATTGTGTCGCCAAAGTACTGGACTAAAAGTTCGCGATAGATTTTGCGCAGTATTTTTGCAGAAAGTGGAGTTCCGTTTTCTACGAGTTCATGAACTTTAAGTTCGTATTCTGCAAACATTGTCTGCCTGTGGAGTGTTGCAAGAATGTCGCCTGCGCGCATTGAAAGGTAGTAAAGTTTTTCTTCTTTTGATTTTGAATTTTTTAGAAGATACTGAAAGACTAATTCTTCGTTGAATGTCGAGGCAACTTCAGCTTCAAAAATTGTATAGTTATAGTGCATGAACGGATTGTTATGGCTTGAGTACCAGGAGTGCATTGAGTGTCCGCCTTCGTGTGCCATCGTAAAAACATCACGAATTACGTCTTCTTTGTAGTTGAGCAGAATGTAAGGGTAGCCTGTGTAACAGCCGCTTGAAAAAGCACCGCTCCGCTTTCCTTTATTTTCGTAACGGTCAACCCAGCCGTTTTTAAGTCCGCTGCACAATGTGTCGGTATATTCTTTTCCGAGAGGACTGAGTGCCTGGCGGCAGATTTCTACTGCCTGATCGTAAGTTGTGTGAATGCTGATGTCTTTTGTAAACGGCATGTAGACATCATAATGGCGCAGGTCTTCTGTTCCGAGTGCTTTCTGGAAAATTCTGTAATATCTGTGAAGCGTGTCAAAATTTTTGTGAACTGTATCAATAAGGTTTGTGTAAACTTCAACAGGTACTTTGTTTGAGTAAAGCGCTGCTTCAATGCAGGAACTGTAGCCTCGTGCGCGTGTTTCAAAAATGTCCTGATTTACGCTTCCTGCATAAAGACTTGCAAGTGTGTTTTCGTGTTTTTCAAAAACTCCGTAGAATCTTTCGTATGCAGCTTTGCGTATATTGCGGTCAGGATTTTTAAGGAACTGACTCCATGTTGTCTGTGTAAGAGGAAGCTGTTTACCGTCAACTTCGATTGTGCCAAAATCAAGTTCAACATTTTCAAGTATGCTGAACGTCTTATAGGCCGTTTCGGAAGTTTCCTGCTGAAGTGCAAGTATGCGCTCTTCCTTTTCTGAAAGAATGTATGGTTTTAAATGAAGAAGTTTTTTTATATAGATTTTGTATTCTGAAAATTCAGGTGTGTTTATCCAGCTTTCAAGTTTTGAACTGTCGATTGCAGTAATTTCTGTATCGAAAAAACTTAATTCGCTTGAAGCTTTTACGACAGCCATTTGCGCACGACCTTCTTTGTCTGTAGCATCGTTGTCGCTCTCGTCTGCATTGTGCATCAGGCTTGCATAGTTTTCGACGATTTCAGCAGTTTGCCAAAGTTCGCTGTATTTTTTCAATGCTTCAAGCAGCGTTTCTTTTGAAGTTCCAAGCTTTCCTTTATATTGAACAATCTCCTGTGCCATCGGTTCAATTTTTGCAAGAGAAAGTTCCCAGTCATTATCAGTTTTAAAAAGCGATGTTAAATCCCATTTGTCTGAATCCGGAATGTCTTTCCGATTCGGAATTGTTTTTTCTGTAGTCATGAAAGTTATTATATCGTTTTTTTATTTGGAGGGAAAGAACCTCCCTCTTTCTCCAGCACGACTTAGGGCTATGCCCTAAGAACCCGATATGCAAGGGATTTTACGGATGTCTTGATTTTCGACTAATTTGAAGTTATACTCCAAATTAGTCGAAACGGGAGGCGCAAATGTATATCAATCGTCATATTCTGCCATATCTTGAAAGAATGAAAAAACAGTTTCGGGTTCTTTTGATTACAGGTTCAAGGCAAGTTGGAAAATCTACATTATTAAAAAATAAACTTCTTCCTGAATATGACTATGTTACGCTTGATGATTTTTCAGATTTAAGCATTGCTCAAAAAGATGCTGCACTATTTTTCAAAAATCATCCTCTTCCTGTAATTGTAGATGAAGTTCAGCGTGCTCCAAATCTGTTTCTTCAAATAAAACTCCTTGCTGACAATTCAGAAGAAAAAGGAAAAATCATTCTTACAGGTTCACAAAGTTATAAATTATTGAGCAATGCCGCAGATTCTCTTGCCGGACGCGTCTGTATCATCAATATGTCATCTCTTTCTCTTAGGGAAAAATACGGAATTGATTTTAATACGGAGTTTTTGCCGACAGAAGAATATATATCAAAAAGAAAGAAGTCTGTAAAAACATACGCAAATCTTTGGAATCATATTTGGCGCGGTAGTATGCCTGAACTTGCAGATGATACTATTGAATGGGAAGCTTTTTATCGTTCTTACATCAGGACTTACATTGACAGAGATGTTGCAGATTTGATAGATGTAAAAAATCTTGTTAAGTTCAATAATTTTATGCAGTGCATTGCATCTCGTGTGGGAGAACTTTTCAATGCGGACTCTCTTGCTCGTGATGTCGGCGTTACAAGCAAAACAATTTCTCAATGGACAAGTATTTTGGAGTCCTCTGGTGTTATCAAGCTTTTGCAGCCTTATGAAAAAAATGTGTCTAACCGTGCCGTAAAGACTCCAAAAATATATTTTATGGATACAGGTCTTGTCTGCCATTTAGTCGGCTGGAGTTCAAGTCAGGTTGCCATGAACGGTGCAATGTCAGGCAGCTTGTTTGAGAATTTTGTCATAAGCGAAATAATCAAGTCTTATTATAATTCCGGGCATGACTCAAAAGATATTTATTTTTACCGGGATAAAGATAAAAAAGAAATCGATTTGATTATCGAAAAAGATAATATTCTCTACCCTATTGAAATAAAAAAATCTGCCCAGCCCACAATTGATATGGCAAAAAGTTTGTCTGTGCTTCATAAAATTCCAGGAAAAACGGTCGGTCAAGGATGTATTTTATGTCAGTGCGATAAAATGCATTATCTGAGCGATAATGTAGCAGCACTTCCTGTAGAATATATTTGAAATTTACAACTACTACAGTCTGCCCACCACATAGAGAATTGCTTCAAGCAATTCTCGTAGTGCGAGTTGGTCGCGCTATAAGAAATTTATCACTACAACAGTCTGAACGCCACATAGAGTTTTGCATTTGCAAAACTCGTAGCGCGAGCTGCTTCCATGTTTGTGAGGAATTGAAATTTACGAGCGCTTACTTGAATTAAGTACGGAAAATTTGATAGATTTACTGTTATGAAAATAAGCAAATTTATTCCGTTTTTATTGTTGTCTGTTTTTTTATCAATAACTTCATGTTCACGTGCGCTTGGATATTCTATGCTTTTATGGGAACTGCCGGAACATAACATTCAAGACGGGCAGATTGTAAAAGTTTATTTTAAGTCTAATATCAGTCATGTTTACATTGTGGGCATTCCAGGAAGTAAAGAACGCTACGAAGTTCCTCTCTGGCAGATTACTGTGCCTGCTTCAAAAAAGAAGACAGAAAAAAATATAGAAATTTATAAAGACTATCTTCACCAGTACGGAAAAATAAAAGTTGATGGTCTTCCTGTTCGTGAGGAACCTGTAAATACTTCAAAACAGGTTTATCGTCTTCATAAAGATGAAATCGTAAAAATACTTTACAAAGGCGAAGGACAGGATGTAATGATTGGAAAAAACAAAAAACTTCCTGGTGACTGGCTTTGCGTTCTGACAGAAGGCGGAAGCCGCGGCTGGTGTTTTTCTTATAATCTTACTCTGTTTGAAACTGATGGCAGCGGTTCTATCGTAAGGGGCGAGGTTGAAGAAACTCAGATTACGAATAACGATACTTTGCTTGAGCAGATTCTTAACGCAAAGTGGTATCCTGAAAATTATGCACGCTTTATAAATGACAATATGATTGACCTTGAAAATATGAAACTTGCTTATGGGTTTGACACTGGTGTGGAATCTGGAAAAGTTCAGGTTAATATTCCAGAAAAATACAGGTCTGCAAAATATTCAGGTGCAGAAAAAATTCGCGACAATACTTATTCGCTTACAGGAACTCCTTTTCAGATTATGCTTCGGAATAAAAACCAAATTGTCGTAAATTATTCGACAAGCGACGGCTCACAGGAAGCTTACACTTTTATAACTCTGTCAGATGACATAAATCTTGCAGAGATTATAGAAAACGAAAAAAAACGCAGGAATGATTTACTTAGCGAACTTTACAAAGTAACTTCTTTTAACAGTCAGAATTACGGTCAGCTTGTATTCAACAGCGGCAAGACTTTTACCTGGAATGGATTTTCGCTTTTAGTTCCGTCTGTAATTCCTGCAAGTGCAAAAGGGCGCGGAACTGTCAATATAAAATATTTGCTTTCAAAGGAACTTTCCAGACGTTATGATGGTGTTTTGACTTTTAAATTTGACGGCATTACTGATGAAATCAATTTCTTTTATAAACTTTCAAACGATGGATTGAATCTTGAAAACCTCGATGCTTTTTCGATTAAAGACAATGTTGCAGTTGCGAGAGCTTCCAGTCCGATGATATTGTTTTTTAAGAAGTAAGCGATATGGCATTCGTTCAATTTTCAAAAGTGTCTCTGGCGTTTGGAGACCGCGATATATTAAAAGATGTTTCTGTAAATCTTGCAACAGGTTCAAAGGTTGCCCTTACTGGTGCGAACGGAGCAGGTAAATCTACGCTGATAAAAATTATGGCAGGACTTACAGAACCTGACAGTGGCGAGCGCATTGTTCAAAAAGATACGCGCATTGCATATCTTCCGCAGTCAGGGCTTACCCATCATGGCTCTACTTTACTTGAAGAAGCTGACAAGGCTTTTCAGTTTGGGTATGACATTCAGGCAGAAATTGAAAATGTAGGCGAGCAGTTAAAGCTGAACCCTGATAACACAGATTTCCTTGTTCAGCGTCATTCAGAACTTCTTGCAAAACTTGAAGACTCAGGCTGGTACAGAAGACAGGCTCAGGCAGAAAGCGTTCTGCTTGGACTTGGGTTTTCGCGAGAGGATTTTTCAAAACGCACGGAAGAATTTTCTGGCGGCTGGCAGATGCGTATTGCACTTGCAAAGGCGCTTATGCAGAATCCTGACATTCTTCTTCTTGACGAACCTACAAACTACCTTGATATTGAAGCCCGCAACTGGCTTGAAACGTTTTTAAAAAATTTTAAAGGCGGTTTTCTGCTTGTAAGTCATGACAGATATTTTCTTGATGTTACGATAAACGAAGTTTACGAACTTTTTGCAGGCGAATTAAAATCTTATTCTGGAAATTTTTCTCATTATGAGAAAGTTCGTGAAGTTGAACTCCAGACTTTGATGGCTGAATACGAAAAACAGCAGGAAGAAATATCGCACCTTGAAGATTTTATAAGGCGCTTTGGTTACAAGGCGACAAAAGCTGCTCAGGCTCAGGACAGGCAGAAAGCGCTCGATAAAATCCTTGCAAACAAAATTGAAATTCCTGAGAGCCTTAAAAAAATTCATTTTAAATTTCCCAAGGCTCCTCATTCCGGGAACATCGTGTTGCGTATGTCTGAGATTATAAAAAGTTATGACGGAAAAAATAATGTCCTTGATAATTTTGAACTTCTGCTTGAAAAAGGTGAGCGACTTGTCGTAGCAGGTCATAATGGAGCCGGAAAATCTACTCTGCTCAGAATTATTGCCGGAGCTGATAAAAATTTTTCTGGCAAAGTTGAACTTGGCTCAGGCGTTTCTATCGGTTATTTTTCGCAGGACAATGCAGAAACAATTTGCGGCAGTCAGTCTGTCCTTGAATATATCGAAAACCTTGCACCGCTTGAACTGATTCCTAAAGTGCGTGATATGCTCGGTGCTTTTTTGTTCCGTGGTGATGATGTAAATAAATCGCTTGATGTTCTCTCTGGCGGCGAAAAAACGCGCATTGCATTACTTCACCTTTTGCTTCGGCCTGTAAATCTTTTGATTTTAGACGAACCGACAAACCACCTTGACATGCATTCAAAGGATGTTCTTTTAAGTGCGCTCAAAGATTTCGGCGGAACTGTAATTTTTGTAAGCCATGACAGAGGTTTTATTCAGGCTTTGGCAACGCGCGTTCTTGAACTTACTCCAGGAAAATTCCGTAATTTTAAAGGCGATTACGAATATTACATGCAGCGACTTTCAGATGAAGAATCAGGAACAGTCGGAAGTTATGATTCAGGTACTTTGCAAAATCCCGTTGTACAGGGTAATGCAAACGCGCCGGTTTTAAAAAGCAGTTCTGAAACAGAGAAGGCTTCAAAAACTTCCGGCGCTTTGAGCTGGGAAGAAGAAAAAAAGATTCAAGCAGAGAGACGTAAAAAAGAAAAAGAAGTTTCGCGTCTTGAAGCCGAAATTTCTGCTGCGGAAGAAAAAATGAAAGCCCTTCAGAATAAAATGGCAGACCCTCAGGTTTATTCAAACGGCGAAAAAGCAAAAGCCGTTCAACAGGAAATTTCTGACTGTGAAAAAGAACTTGAAAAACTTAATTCTGACTGGGAAATCGCCGCTGCCGAATTGTAGGAAAACAAACTGCATTATAAAACAGTTAAACTGTTTTACCACCCCATTCTTTTGAATGTTTTTTTTCATGCTGAATTGTTTTTTCAAAATCTGCCTCAGGGGAACAGTTTCGTTCAATTTCGAGTGCTGTTTTGTGAAGTCGCTTTATACATTCGCTTTTATCTTTGTAGCCGAGTTTTGAGCGTGCAATGCTTTCGTGCAGAACTCTGATTGATTCATCGTAGACCTTGAGCGGAACAGGAAACGGATGTCCGTCTTTGCCGCCATGTGCAAACGAAAATCTTGCAGGGTCTTCAAATCTTGATGGCGTGCCGTAAATTATTTCGCTTACAAGTGTCAGTGACTGGATTGTTCGAGGCCCCAACCCTTGTGTGAGCAAAAGGCTTTCAAAATCTTTTGGTTCAGCTTCGTAGGCAGTGGCAAGAACTGCTCCAAGGCGTTTTAAATTTACGTCTTCTGCCTTTACATCGTGATGAGCAGGCATCGTTATTGTCCGCTGTCTGTTTATTTCATAAATCGAGTTTTCGTGTTTCATTATATTTTTAATTTCGCTGATCATTCTGTCAGGGTTTTCTTTTGTAAAACTGAGAATCCGCTCTCTTGTTGATTTTGCATTTCTGTCAGTAAGATTTAAAATCAGTCCTTCGTTTTCACCTGTAATTCCTGAATGCGGCTCTTCAATAAAAGAACGCAAGTTTTCCGAACTCCAGTGATAGCGCCGGGCGGTCTTTGTGTTTACGTTCATTCCCTGCTGGACTACAGTCCAATCACCTTCGCTTGATAAAATGAAATTGTGCATGTAAAGCTGGAAGCCGTCCTGCACGGCAGTAGAATCAACCTTTGTAACAAGCTTGCTTGAGTTTATTAATTTTGTTCCGTCAAGACCTGTTGCATCTGCGAGAAACTGAAGCTCGTCAGGCGTTTTTCTTGAATACTTGCCACGTCCGCCGCAAATGCAAAGTCCAAATTCCCTTGCCCTTGAATTTATGCCGCGTTTTAATGCGTACATTACACTTGTTGTAATTCCCGAAGAATGCCAGTCCATTCCCATTACAGCGCCAAGACTTTGAAACCAGAGCGGATCACTCAATCGTACGAGAACTTCTTTTTTACCGAAGTTTTCGATTATTGATTCTACAATCAAAGTACCCATCTGCATCATTCTGTCTGCAAGCCATTTCGGAACTGTGCCGACATGAAGCGGTAAATCTGCGTACCCTGTCCGCTTAATCATATTTTTCTTCCTCATCAGCAACTTGAAGCGCTGCTTTTGCAAGGTCAATTGTATATTGATTTTCCTGCGCTTTTTTAACTGTAGTTCCTGCCGCACCAAGTGCTTTCTGCGCATGTTCTTTTAACTCATTTTCTTTTTTTAATAGAACTTTTGCTTCGTCAAGAATTATTTTTGCCTGCGTTAAGTTCACCTTGAGCAATTCTGAAATTTCTGTTTCAGAAGCATTGCAGAGGTTTTCAAGAGAAAAATATTTTTTAAGAAGAACGCCTGCTCGTTTAGAACCAACGCCTGATAGTCCTGCAAAAGTATTCTGTGTATTGACTTTGGTGCGGAGTTTTTGATTCTGAGTAGTTGCAAATCTGTGAGTTTCGTCACGGACTCGCTGCAAGAGCCTTAAAGCATCGCTGCGTTTTGGAAGCCGTATCGGTGTGCTGTTGTACGGTCTGTAAATTTCTTCGTCCTGTTTTGCAAGACCTGCAATCGGAATCTCAAGACCGAGGCTTTTTAGTATTTCTGCAACGGCATTTACCTGACCGATTCCTCCGTCAATTAAAATCAAATCGGGAAGTTCTTTGTTTTCGTTCAAGAGGCGTGTGTATCTTCTTGCAGTTGCTTCTCTCATTGAGTTGAAGTCGTCTATGATTCCGTCTGTAGTTTTAAGTCGGAAAAAGCGGTAATTTTTTTTGTCGGGATTTCCGTTGTAAAAACTTATCAGCGAAGCAACAGGGAGTTTTCCTCCGATGTGGGCAATGTCAAAGCCTTCTATGCGTACAGGTAAAGACGGCAGATTAAGTATTTCTTTGAGTTCCTGCATTGCCGGCATATCTCCGCGTTCTCTCATTCGCCTGATTATGTCTTCGTGTGCATTCTGAATCGTCATTTCGATGGCAGCTTTGTGTCTTGCGGCGTTTTCAATTTTGTCAGTGACTAAAATAATTTCTGTCTGAGTATCAAACGTTTCTTTTATCCATCGTGAAATGAAGTCAAGACCTTCTTGTGTCGGAACATAAATCGCAGGAGGAATCTCTGATGCATCAGTATAATAGACGTTCATAAATTCTGGTAAAAGTTCATTGTCTTCGTTGAGGCTTGTAACTCTGTAAGTGTCTTTTCCCTGCATTTTTCCGCCGCGGATTTTCAAGACTACAAAGCTTACAAGTTCACCTTCTCTGTAATGTGCGATGTAATCCCTGTCTTCTAGAGTAAAATCTTCGACGATATTTTGGTTAAGAAGTTTTTTCAAAGCCGAAAGCCCGTCACGGATTCTCGCTGCCTTTTCAAAATTCATCTGGCTTGCAGCAAGTTTCATTTGTTCAGTAAGTTTTTCTATTGTCTGTTCACCTTTTCCCTCAAGAAGTTCAAAGATTTCTCCGAAAAATTCATTGTAGGACTTTTTTGAAATTTTTTCACAGCATGGAGCCTTACAGCGTCCGATGTGGTAATACATGCACGGCGCATCTCGTTTTTTGAACTTTTTGCACAACCGGATAGGGTAGATTTTTAAAATTGAATCTATAAAAGTGTCCAGTGACGAAACGTCAGGAAAAGGTCCAAAATACGAGGAACCGTCTTGAATTATGTAACGTGTTTTAAAAAGACGCGGAAAGTCTTCTTTAGTAATTCGTATTACAGGATATGATTTTCCGTCTTTTAAATCTATGTTGTATTTGGGCGTGTATTTTTTTATGAGGTTGTTCTCTAAAAGGAACGCTTCGTATTCATTTGCAGTCGTGATGTATTCAATTGACTGGGCATGGGAAACTAAAAGGCGTGTCTTTATGTCTTTGTTTCCTGCAAAATAGGAACTTAAACGGTTTTTGAGGTTTTTTGCCTTGCCTACATAAATGACGGTTCCTTGCGGATTTCGCCACATGTAGACGCCACTTGAGGAGGGGGCTTTTAATGCGGTTTCGTGCAGCTGCTGCCAAACTGAATTATTAAAACTCATAATAAAATGAAAACTACTTCTATGTTAAAATTTACTATTAAAAAAATACACGTTTTACTAAGTTTTTGTCTAGCAGTCTTTTCTGCAAATCTGCTTTTTGCCAGTGAAAAAGTAATGAGCCTTGGTGGAAAAAACGGCTGGCAGGAATTCTCCTTAAATGACGGAATCACTTTTGGCAAAGGGCGTTTCGGTTTGACAAGCGTAGAACTTGCAAAGAACGAACGCAAGCCGAATGAAAATACTGACTTACTGCTGAACTTTGAAAACTCGATGTCTGATGCAGTTTCAAATTATACTGTTGTAAAAAATGATCTCGTTCAAATAGAAAAATCCGTAATGGGCAAGTATTGCGCACTAAGCCGCGGTAAAGGTTCTGGAATTGAACTTAAAGGAAAGCCAGGAACAGTTTTCGGGACTGAGGGAAACATCGGAACTTTTGCGATTGAATTCTGGCTAAAACCATCTATCGCAGAAAACGGCGAAATTATTTTTTACTGGTCATCATCGCGGACAATAAACGAATATATTTTGTACCAGATGATTATGGCGACTTTTGACAACGGTCATATCGAATGGTGTTTTAAAAATATTTTTGATGGTTATTCAAACGATAAAGGCGAAGTAATACTTACAAGTTACTCAAATATAATCCCTGAGAAATGGGCGCATCATGTTCTCCTTTTTAATGAAGAAACAGGACTGCTAGAATATAAAATTGACGGAAAGACAGAATGTTTAAAATACATTACGTCGACAGGTCACGAGTATGGAACGATTTATCAACCTGTCATCGGATTGCCAGAAAATATTTCTGTCTGTAAAAGTTTTACAGGTTTTATCGACGATTTTAGAATTTTACATTCGCTTCCTGCAATAAATTCAAATTCGCAAAAAGAAACGCTTGAAACGCTTGCAGGAGAAAAATACGATTCGTTCAAAGTTACAGGCGGAAGGTTTGAAACACAGCCGATTATGACAGTTCCCGGAGCTGTGATTCAAAAAATAGAAGTTGAACAGTCTGTTCCTTCTCAGACAGAAATACGTTATTATATTCGTACAGGCGATAATTTTTTCGGCTGGACAGATACGTTCCCTGCCTGGAAAGAAATTAGTCCTATGCAGAATGTTGAAAACGTAACAGGCAGGTATTTTCAGCTTGCGGCAGATTTATTTCCTGACGGCGAGGGCAAAACGTCACCGTCGATTACGGAAATAAAAATATTCTACTATGAGCCGCCGCTTCCGCTTGCACCGTCAAAGTTAAAGGCTATAGCAGGCGATGGTTATGTTGACTTGAGCTGGAATTTTTCTCTTGATGATACGGCGAAAGGATATTATGTTTATTATGGAACGCGTCCGGGCGAATATCTTGGAACAGACAGTACAAGCGGTTCGTCGCCTGTAAAAGTTGGGAATGTAAATTCATTCAGAATTTCAGGATTAAAAAACGGTGCAATATATTATTTTTCTGTTGCAGCCTATTCTGAATTTGATGAACGTATAATAGGAAATTTTTCTGATGAAGTTTATGCTCGTCCGAAAAAGTCAAAATAAAAAAGGAAGAGAATATGTCTGGAAATGATTTATTAAAAAGCCGTGCTGATGCAGCAGTTTTGTCCCGTGATTTTGCACTTGCCGTAAGATTATATAATTCTCTTTTGCAGCAGTCACCAGATGACGTTTCCATTATGGAAAAACTTGGGAGCGTTTACGTAAAAAGCGGCGATGACAAAAAGGCGCTTCCTTATTATATAAAAATAAACCAGATAAAACCGAACGATTTTAATACTTTAAATAGCCTTGGCGGAATCTATCGTAGGTTAAAGCAGTATGATGAGTCAATCAAAGTATTAAAAGAGGCTTTAAATCTTGGCAAAGACATTGCACAAGTAAATTACAATCTCGGCTTTACTTACAAGTTCATGGAAAAATACGATGAGGCCGTAGACTGTTTTGAAAACGTAATTCAGCTCAATCCAGAAGACGTACTTGCTTACAATCATCTCGGTTCGATTTATCACAAGCGCGGTGAAATTCAAAAAGCAATTCAGACATATCTCAAAGGATTAAAAGTTGACTGCAACCATCCTGTCCTTCATCTAAACCTTGCAAAAAGTTTTGAAAAAGAAAAGGAATATGCAAAAGCAATTTCAGAATACGAATCAGCTTTGCGTTCAAAACCTGGCTGGCAGGAAGCGATTGCAAATTATTCAAAACTACTCATTAAATTGAACAGGACAAAAGAAGCAAAAGAACTTGTTGACAATGCAATTTCCGTAAATCCGCGTGATGCAAAAATGCATTCTACAAAAGGAAAAATTTTATTAAAACAAAATGATTACGAAAATGCGATTGAAGAATATAAAAAAGCGATTTCGATTGAACCTGACGACAAAAATGCACTTTTAGGTCTTGTCTCTTCTCTTGAAGAAAACGGGCTTCCTGCACAGGCTGTTGAATACATCGAACAGGCAGAAAAACTTAATCCTGAAGACGATGAAGTCGTAAAAAAATCTGCAGAAGTTCTTCTTTCTGCAAACCGTACGGCAACAGCATCTGCAAAAATAAAAGCGCTCCTCGATAAAAATAAAGAAGACGTAGAAGCACTCGACCTTGCAGGTCAGTTTTTCATTGTAAAAAACGACGAGCCTAAAGCCGAAAACTGCTTTAAAAAAATCGAACAGCTCGACCCTGAATACGTAAAGCATTTTGCACAGGCATCAAAGCGCTACAAGCAGACAGGTAATCTTGAAAAAGCAGAAAAATACATAAAAAAATATATTGCAAAATCTCCTTCTGATTCAAAGGCACTGACAAATCTTGCTTTGATTTCAGAATCGCTTGGCAAGACAAACGAAGCTCTTGAAAGTTTTAAAAAAGCATTGCAGCTTGACAATAACAATGTTTTTGCAAAAAAAGCTATTCAAAGAATTTCCGATGAGTTTATTACACGACCTGTGAACGAAGACTTGCAGCCGCAAAATACACAGAACGAAGAACTTGAAAAAGAAGAACAGGTCGAAAACTCAGAAAACCAGAATGCATCTTTGATAGATGAAGAAGCTTCTTCGACAGATTCTGATTTATGGAAATCAGAAAGCTGGAATCCTGATTCAATTGTAGAAGAGAACGAAGACCCGTTTGAAATACTTGACGGCAATGATGAAAGCATTTTTGTCGGCGATTCAAATTCGGATGACGAAAATACTCTTTTAGATGAAGACGATGAAGAGTTGAAGCCATCAGTTCCTCCACTTGAAAGCCTCGCTAATCCGGAAAACTATCCACAGAATCAAAAATCTGACAGTTCAGAGTCAGACAGTAACTCTGGTTTTGACGAAGGCGGTTTTCCAGGAAGTGATTTTAACGATGCCAATGATTCAAAGAACAGCTTACTAGATGATGAAGATTTGATAGAAAACATTCCTGAAGAAAAAGACTCTCAAAATCAGTCAGATAAATCTGAAAAATCAGATTCATCTGATTTGGAAGAATTGTCCGAAGACAGTGCCGCTAGCGAAAATATCAATAGCGAAAGTCCGTTTGAGTTTGAAGAGTCATCAGAATTGACAGATTCACCAGCGCAGACAGACTCTCTTGAGGAATTTCCTCCTAGCTCAGAACCGCCTGTAGAACACAGTCAGCCTCCAAAACCAGAAAATTCTTTTTATCCAGAAAACGATGAAATGCAGGAAGATTTTTTGCCAGAACAGATTGCGCCGCCTGTAAGAAAATCTCCTGCTAGACCTTTACGGCAAATGCCTGTTTATAATCAGGAAGATTTAAAACAGCCTGATTATTATAACCAAAATTATGCTGTGCCTGATTATCCGTCAGCAGAAAATTATCCGCCATCGAGTGACAGGGGACAGCCTGTATATGGTAATTATGAGCCCGTCCGCAATGCAGAGCCTTCGATTTCTCAAAGCGATGCGCTTAAACTGATGCAGCAGATGGCTAAAGTTCAAAGCGAAGCTGAAAGGGCAATCTCGGCTGCAAACAAAGCTTGGATGGCTGCAGAGTATGCAGCTGATTCTGCACAGATAGCAAGGCAGTCAGAAAATTCCCTTACAGAAAAAGCAACTGATGCTGTAAAAAATGCCGCAGAAAAAATCCGTATGCAGACAGAAGAACTTGCAAAAGAAGCGGCAAACAAGGCTCTTGCCCAAAAAATAGGAGAAATTGATACAATTCTTCCTAAGTTTGAACAACTGCTGGAAGACAAAAAAGATTTTCCAAAAGAAAATGAACTTGAAATCCAGAAGGCAATTGAACTTTTTAAAAGCTTTAAATCCCTTGGAGAAAGCCTGCCTGACAATTCAAGAAAAGATTTTATGCAGAGTAAAAGCCGCATAAAAATGGATTACATAATTGACCGCCTTTCCGGCAATGAAGGCCTGCTCAAAATTTCACAAAGACTGCGCGATTCCGGGGCTGTCATTGACTATGTGCGCGAAGCCGAAGTTCCGCTTAACTATAAGGGAAAAAGACTTTGCAGTGATGTTCTGACAAATATGAAACACTTTGTTTGTGACTTAGATGACAAAGATTTGTCAGTAGGTTTAAATAATATTGTATCTGATGTCATAAAAAAACTGTCGCACACATAAATCATAAATCAATATATTTGACGAAAAACTGTATTCTATATATCATAATGCTATGTATAAAGTTAGGGTTGAAGATGATTTTGCAGCGGCTCATTTTTTGCAGGACTATCACGGCAAGTGCGAAAATCTGCACGGACATAATTATAAAGTTTTTGTGTATTTAAAAGGCGAGTTCCTTAACGAAGGCGGAATGTTGTATGATTTTTCAGTTTTAAAACAGAACTTAAAATCAGTTTTAAAACTTCTTGACCATACAAATTTAAACGACTTACAGGAAGATGGAAAATTTGTTTTTGCACAGAATCCAAGTGCCGAACGAATTGCAAAATTTATTTTTGACAAGTTGCTTTACGCTTCACCAGACTTGCAAAATCTTTTATACCGTGTTGATGTTTTTGAAACAGGAAAAAACCGGGCAAGTTATTTTTTGTGCTGACAGTGCTTTTGTGTTAATGACCAAAAAATTGAGATTCTTTTAAACTTTCTGCTTATTGTTATTTTTCATTTTTTCGTGTAGATTTCTTTTTATGATTGGAATTGTTGATTACAATGCCGGAAACATTAAAAGTGTTGAACGTGCGCTTGACTGTCTTAAAATTGAATATGTGCTTTCTAAAAATCCTGCAGATTTTAAAAACTGCGAAAAGTTGATTTTTCCGGGAGTAGGGGATGCTGCTTACGCAATGAAACAGCTTGAACTCACAGGTCTCGGCTCATTTTTAAAAGACTGGGCTTCAAGCGGAAAACTGATTTTGGGGATTTGTCTTGGTTCGCAGATAATTTTTGATTATTCAGAAGAAGGACAGACAGAATGTTTAGGGCTTGTTCACGGTAAAATCAAGCATTTTGACAGCGTATTTAAAGACAGTGGCAAATCGGAAAATGCCAGTGCATTAAAAATTCCGCACATGGGCTGGAATAATATCCGCTATGTAAACGGTGGATGCAGACTTTTTAATACGATTCCAGAAAATACGAATTTCTATTTTGTTCACTCGTATATAATTCAGCCTGATGACAGTTCAATTATAAAAGGTGTTGCCGATTACGGTGTCGAAGTTCCATCATGTATTCAAAGTAAAAATATTTATGCGTTCCAGTTCCACCCGGAAAAGTCAGGAGCATACGGGCTTCGTCTTTTGGAAAATTTTTGTACTTTGAAGGGGGAAACGATATGTTAAAAAAACGTATAATTGTATGCCTTGACGTAAAAGACGGACGGACGACAAAAGGCATAAAGTTTCAGAATAACGTTGACATCGGTGACCCTGTAGAAATGGCCGCAGAGTATTACAGACAAGGTGTTGATGAACTTGTATTCTATGACATCATGGCAAGTGCGCGCGGTCGCGGTCCTATTCTTGATTTGATTGCAAAAGTTGCAAGTAAAGTTTTTATTCCGTTTTGTGTCGGTGGCGGAATCGGCTCTGTCGAAGATATTCGTTCTACGATTCTTGCCGGTGCAGAAAAAATAAGCCTTAATTCTCAGGCTGTAAAAAATCCTTCGCTCATTACAGAAGGCGCACGTATTTTTGGAAACCAGTGCATTGTGCTTGGAATGGATGCCGCAAAAGATGAGTCTATGCCAAGCGGTTATCGCGTTTACATAAACGGCGGTCGCGTGGCAACGGAACTTGATGCGCTCGATTGGGCAAAAAAAGCTGTCAGCCTTGGCGCAGGAGAAATCGTTTTAAACTCAATTGATGCAGACGGAACAAAAGCCGGCTATGAAATAAACCTTACAAAAATGATTGCGGACAATGTTTCTGTTCCTGTCATTGCATCTGGTGGAGGCGGCACTGTTGAACATATCGCAGACGTTTTTTCAAAAGCAGATGCAGATGCCGCTTTGATTGCAACAATGGTTCACTCAGGAAGATACACTGTATCGTCAATAAAAGAAGGTCTTAGCGAAAAAGGAATCCCTGTAAGAAATTAAGGCTGATTCTAAAAGGCTATTCGTCTTCTTTAAGTTCTTCCCATTCAACTTTTACAGAACGTAATTCTATGCCTGGAATGCGTCTGTAAATGCTGCATGTCTTTTTGTGAATCGTAATTCCCCTTGTCCTTGAAACGTATCCTGTAATTTCGTCTGGATATGACGGATTGCAGCAACCTGCAAGCGTTATGATGAAATTTGTCGTATCATCGATTTTTACTTTTCCTGAGTGCTGTATTTTAGGTTTTTCACTTTTCTTTTTTCCGCGTTTGTGTACGTGCAAATCTTTTGAACTGTCTTCTGTTTTTGGCACGGCAGGTTTTTGCGGCTGTTCGACTGCGTTTGAAGCAAGCCATGAGCGTATTTTCTGTTTTGCTTTGTATGTAGTTACGTATTGCAGCTGGTTTTCTGTCGGGTGAGCCTGCGGATTTGTTATTATTTCGATAATCTGTGTGTTCTGTAAAGGTTCTGACAGCGGAATTATTTTTCCGTCTGCTTTTGCTGCGATGATTGTTTCACCTATTTTTGAGTGAATCGAATATGCAAAGTCAATCGCCGTAGCACCAATCGGAAGTTGTTTTATGTCACCGTTTGGTGTAAAGACTACAATTTTGTCTTTTAATAGATTGTTTTTAAACTCGTTAAAAAGAGCTTCGTCGGTGATGTGTTCATCGCAGAGTTTTTGAAGCTGGTTAAAAAGCGGAAGAGACTTTATGTCGACTTTGTCGTTTGTGCTGCCTTTTTTGTAAAGCCAGTGGCTTGCAACTCCGTGTTCTGCGATGTTGTGCATTTCGTTTGTACGTATTTGAATTTCAAGCGGACGGCCTTCTGCCATTACAGTTGTGTGCAACGACTGATATCCGTTTTCTTTTGGCATTGCGATGTAATCTTTGAACCGGCCTTCAAGCGGCTTCCATAAATTGTGAACGATTCCCAAAAGCGTGTAGCAGTCTGTGTTTGAACTGCATAAAATTCTTATTGCAAGCAAATCGTAAAGTTCGTCAGCAGTTTTGTTGCGCTTGCGCATTTTCTGGTAAATCGAATAAAAATGTTTTGCCCTGCTTGTAATGGAAATATCCATACCTGCTTTTGCTGCTGCCTTATAAATTTCCTGTTTTGTTTTTTCAAGATAAACAGCGCGCTCGTCTTTTTTTGACGCGACAATTGATTTTATCTGCTGGTACGCATCGGGGTTGAGATATTTTAAGCTCAAGTCTTCAAGTTCGTTTTTTCCCTGCTGAATTCCGAGTCTGTCTGCAAGCGGTGCCCAAATGTCGAGGATTTCCTGCGATACTGTTTTTTGTGTCACTTCATCGAGGTGTTTTAAGTTCCGCATAAAGTCAATTCGTTCGGCAAGTTTTATGATGATTGCGCGGATGTCATCTGTAATTGCAAAGAACATATTGCGCACTGCATCGGCTTGGTTGAGTGTCTTTGTGTTTACGTGAATATTTGAAATTTTCATTTCAAGTTTTATAAGATTTAAAACTGTGCTGCCGAATTTTTCGTCAAGTTCATTTTCTGAAACATTTTCTATGGAGAGAATATTGTGCAAAAGGGATGTTATTACAGAGTCTGCATCAAGTTTATATTCTGCGATGATTAAAGCAACTCTGTAAGGATGCAGATAATATGCATCTCCGTTTTGGCGCGTAATGCCTGAAGTTTTTTCAAGCAGGAAAGCCCATGCATCTTTTATTTTTTCTTTTTCATCATTTGTATAGCTTTCAAATTTTTTGAAAAAGTCAGTGATGAGTAAATCGGGATTTTCAGGCAGGACAATTTCTTCCATATTTTTAATATACTGAATTTTTTTGTTATCATCTATAAAATTGTGATTTAAAATTTTAATTTTGAATTATTTTGTCAGATGATAATTTGATTTAAAACTTGTCCTATCGGTTCGTGAATTACGAGGTCTGCATTTGAATCCATTTGTGTTGAACTTTTATTAAGCAGAACAAGATTGCTGCCGCTGAAATATCTTACAAACGATGCAGCCGGATATACTACAAGAGATGTTCCGCCGATAATCAATGTGTCAGCTTTTGAAATTGCATTTATTGATTTTTCTACGATGTCGTCGTCAAGTCCTTCTTCGTACAGAACAACGTCAGGTTTTACGATTCCGCCGCATTTTTTGCAATGAGGAATTTTGTCAGGCTCGCTGTCGCTTTCGGCGATAAATTTGTCACCATAAAATTCATGGCAGTTCATGCAGTAGTTGCGCAGTGTACTTCCGTGCAGTTCATAGACAGTTTTGCTTCCGGCTTTTTGATGAAGACCGTCGATGTTCTGAGTGACTATTGCCTTGAGTTTTCCGGCATTTTCGAGTTCTGCAAGTTTGTAATGAGCTGGATTCGGTTCTATTCCAAAGGCGAGAAGTTTTGCCCTGTAGAATCTGTAAAACTCTTTTGGATTTTCAAGAAAGAAAGTGTGGCTTATAATCTGTTCAGGAGGATATTTCCATTGCTGATTATAAAGTCCGTCAGTGCTTCTGAAATCTGGAATTCCTGATTCTGTCGAAACGCCTGCTCCGCCAAAAAATACGATGTTGTTAGAACTGTCTATTATTTTTTGAAGTTCTTTGATTTTTTCGTTCAATTCAATTTGTTCCATAAAAATACTTCCATAAATTTTTAAAGCTGAATTTTTGAAAATCAGTTTTAAACTAAAGTCTGTCTATTATTACTTTTTCAAAACCCAGTGTTTTCATTAACTGTGTTATGTATTCTTCTGCGCGTTTGTCGGCATCGTCTAAAAGACCTTCGCTAATTATTTCGCTTGCAGAGTCTTCTTTTGCAAGTTCTATTTCGTTAAAAATTTCCTGAGTCGTAATCGGAACAAAAATATTCTGCCGTTCATCAAAAACGCGCTGGAGAATAATTTCATTTCCTAAAAGTTCAGAAGAAGGAAGTGTCAGGCTTATTGCTTTTCTGTCTTTTGAAATTGTAAAACTTACATCATCGATGTTCTGTATTCCTGCGCGGACAATGCCTGAAAATTTTATGATGCTGTAGCTTTTTGCAAGTCCAAGAGCTGCCTGTTTTTTTATTGCAATGACATCTGTGTATTTCATTTTGTAAAGGCAGAGTTCTGCACTTTGGATTAAAGTTTTAGAAACTGTGTTGTGGAGTTTTTCTATCTGAACCTGAGTAAATTTTTTCCAGCCAAAAAATCCGAACGCACATATTCCGCCTGCCAAAATTATTACAAATAAAATTTTAAGAAAAAATGTAACGATTCTTTTCATAAAATCATTATATCACAGAAAGTAAATTCTAAAAACAAAAAAATACTTGGTATAAATGTGAATATTTAATATAATATTTTTAAGGTTTTATAGAAAAATTTCTGGAGATTATAATGAAAAAATTTAAATTTGCGGTTTTAATTGTTCTTGCTTTTTGCGCTGCCGGTGTTTTTGCACAGGTAGAAAACAGGGATGTTCCTTATACAAAAGTTCTTTTTAAATTGATAGAAGGTTATTTTAATCATGAAATTGACTCAAGGAAAAAAGCCGAAACTTTATACGTTGAAGCTATCGAATCATGCCCTGAGTCGTATGATGAATATATGAGAGAGACTCATCTTTCGCGGTGTGATTATTATTTTGGAATGTATATTATGGAAACTTATGATTTGACCCAGCTTGAACATGCGCTTGACGATACTTCAAAAGAATTTGTTGATCCTGTTGAACAGAACAGGCGTATAAAAGCAGAAGCTACAAAATATTTTGATTCTTCAATAGAACATGCAAAAATTGCGATGAATCTTAGGGGAGAAAATTCACCTGATGCAATGACGATTTATACTCAGGCGCTTTCTGCAAACTGTACTGCAAGAACAGTCGGATATGTTCTTGCAAACGGACTTAAAATTGCTCAGTATGCAAAAAAAGCTTTAAAAGTTGATCCGAAAAATGCAACAGCCTGTTTTTCGTCTGCTGCCCAAAGTGTTTACGCTCCTGGCATATTTGGTAATGCAACAAAAGGCAGAAAAAAAATGCTTGAGTTTATTGCAGATGAAACTCTTGTAAAAGAAAAATTTGATCACTTTAATTTTACGTGTGCCGTTGCTTACACTTATTACAGGCAGAATAAATTTGAAGAAGCAAAAGTATGGTATAAAAAATGTCAGGATATTTTCCCTGAAAATTATGCAATAAAAGATTTGATTTCAAAATGTGATGCAAAATTAAATAAATAAAACTTTTATGAAAAAAAAACTGTTTTCATTTTTTCTGATAATTTCCGCTTTTGTTTTTAATGCTTTTTCTATTGAAAAAAACAGTTCTCTTGAAAAAGTCAGCGAATTTGTTCTTGAAAACGGAATGCGTGCTTTTGTCGCAGAAGATTTTTCGTCTGCAATAGTCCGTGTTGAATATACTGCAAAAGCTGGTTTTTCAAAACAGAACATTGATACTGCTGGATTTTTCCCTTTATATGCGCGGCTTTTAAAATATGCTTCTCCGCTTGACAAAAAAATTCTTTCTGAACTTGGCTCTGAATGTAACGCTGATTCAAGCCGCTATGTAATCAATTGTACATCTGATGAATTTAGTTCCGTGCTAGGTGCTTTGTCAAATGCGGTTTTTAATCCTGTTTTTCAGGACGAAGACTTGGAGCGAGAACTTTCGGCATTAAAAAAAGAAGTTTCTGAAAATGCTTTCAGTGTCGAAGGCTTTATAAATTCGAGCATTGATTCAAGGATTTTTTCTGAAAGCCCGTGGCAGCACGATTCCGGAATTTATCCTGTATTGTTTTCAAAAACGACGACGGCAGGCGCAAGACAGATTCTTTCTAATATACAGGAAAAATTTTATACTCCAAAAAACAGTGCCATTTTTATTTCTGGTCCTGTAAAAAAAGAATACGCACTGGAACTTGCGCAAAAGTATTTTGGAAAAATTCAGTTTTTTAAAAATTATAATCATGCTTCGAAAACTGAAGAACAGAAAGTTTTGGATTTAAAAACAGATTCAGACCGTGAAGAGAAAAAATTGTTTGTCCTGTCTGATCCGGAGTTTTCTCCAGATATGACACAGGTCGTAGTCCAGTACACAGATTTATCAATGACAGAGTGCGATTTTCTTTCTGCAATAATGGATTCTGACAGTTCAAAATTAAAGCAGGAACTTTTAAAAAATACTTCTTTCGGAATACGCTCAAGCCAGTACATCAGCGCAGTAAGTACTCATAAAAACGGAAGTTCAAGGCTGATAATTCAGTCGCTACTTGAAAACCATAATTCTTCGTCGTGCAAAAATTCTGTCAGTTTTGCAAATATCATACACCAGTCTGTTAATTTGATTTCGCAGGAAGATTTTGACAATGCAAAAACTTCTTTGATAAATTCATTCTACAAGTCAATTTCAAGTTCATCTGATTTTATGAATATGCTTTCGCAATTCTGGGCGGTAAAAGATTATGCGCAAAGTAAATTACAAGAAAACGCACTCACTTTGTCTGATTCATTTTTTCTGCGCGTCCATGAACTTGAAAGCCAGAGTTTAAATTCTCTAAAAAACAAGTTGAACAATTCAAAGCCGTTTGTCTTTGTTCTTGAAAATTCAAAGAGGTTTGAGAAATTTAAAAAAGAATTTGAAAAAGAAAATTTTGAAATTGTAACTGCTAAAAATGGTTCATGGTATACTCAAGAGTTATATAAAAATTTAAAATTAAATATCGAAAAAGAAAAGACTGTGCAGGAAGATTCTGAAAAATCGCAGACAGATTTTTTTGTTCAAAATGTAAAAAGTAAAATCAGTTCTTTTACTCTGCATAATAAAATTCCTGTCGTAATAAATAAAAAAGATTTTACTAATACAGTCTGCTTTTGTGCCGTAATTTCCGGCGGCGAACTTTTTGATTCTAAAACTGAGTATGGAATGCAGGGTGTCCTTACAGATTTGCTTGCGCTGAATTTTCAAAACGAGATTTACAAAAAATATACTGAAAAACAGATTTCGTCTTTTTACGAAGTTCAGTCGCAGACAGATTTAAAAAGTTCTGCAATCAGTGCAGAATGTCTGTCAGAAGATTTGCCTGTAATAATCGAAGCATTTGCGGACGCGCTGATTTTTTCTGAAAATCCGCCTGCCATCGTTGACTCGATTGTAATGCAGAATAAATCTTTTCAAATAGTAAAGACTTCTTCTCCTGTTTTTCAGCTGAACTCGAATGCTGTAAGTTCACTTTTTAAAAACAAAGACTATCAGACAGTTTTTTCGCTTAACAAAGAAATCTTGAACAAAATAACTTATACTCAGGTTCTTGAAAGTTACTCAAAACTTTTAAATGCCGGACGTTATAAAATAATTATTGCAGGAAACTGCAGCGGTGATTTTTTTGAAGAAAAGTTAGCTGAAGTTTTAAATCAGACACTTGGTCTTCTTGTTGAGTCAGACTTTGAGATGCCGCCGAAGTATCAGCTGAACAATGCTGCAAAAAAAAACAAAAAGATAAAACTTACTCATTTGTTTTTGACAGATGTTAGCAAAGAAAAAGCAGGACCGCGTCCTCAAGTTTTGATTCCGACGACAGATTTTCTTGACCCTGCGCAGTTCTGGATTTTTAATGAATATGGTGAAGAAAATACAGCTTTGTTTAATGCTGTTGTCTATGACTTTGTTTCTTTTGTAAGCCGCAAGTGCAGCGAGTTTGATTCAAAGCAGAAAATGATTGTAATGAAAGAGGGCGCTTCCAAATCTCTTCCGTATGCGGTCATTACAGTTCTTAACGTAAAAGACATTACAACTGTTGAAAGTGTTTTAAAAACTGCTTTCGATGAATACACAAGAGACCTGACAGAAGAATCTCTTTTAAGAATAAAATCTCTGTGGATAAAAGAATTCCTTTCTCCGACTGAGTCAAACCACGGAACCTGCCTGCTTTTGAAAAATTACATAGAAGAGGATTTTGCAGACATTTTTGGATATCTAAATGATTACTCAAAAGTAAACTCATTAACTGTTTCTCAAGTCAGCCAGATTCTTCCTTCGCTGGACTTGGAAAATATTTATAAATTCTATTCTGCTGATACACAAAAATGACAGTCAAACCAGAGTTTGCAGTCTAACGCAACAGGTTAAACAGGCATTGCATGGTTTATTGCTTAACTTGACAAATTTTCCCTTAAAGCATATCTTAATTGTACATTTACATAATATAGAATAGAAAGGAAGTTTTTTATGGCACTTGATGAACATTTACAGACGGTACGTCACAGTTGTGCACATGTTATGGCAGAGGCGGTCTTGCATTTGTTCCCTGGAACTAAAATTGCAATCGGTCCTGCTATCGATAACGGGTTTTATTATGATTTTGATTTTGGTACTACAAAACTTTCTGATACCGATTTTCCTGCAATTGAAAAAGAAATGCGAAAGATTCTTGCAGGCAATCATGATTTTATAAGAAAGGAAGTTTCTAAACAAGAAGCTCTTGAAATTTTTAAAGATGAACCTTATAAAGTTGAACTGATTAATGATTTGCCTGAAGGGCAGGCTATTACAACTTATGAACAGGACGGCTACATTGACCTTTGCCGCGGTCCTCATGTCTCAAATACAAAAGAGATTAATGCACAGGCTTTTAAGCTTGATAAAATTGCTGGTGCGTACTGGCGCGGAGATTCAAACAATACGCAGCTTACAAGAATTTATGCGTTGTGTTTTGCAAAACCAAATGATTTAAAAGATTATCTTGCACTTCTTGCAGAAGCTGAAAAACGTGATCACAGAAAAATCGGTGTGGAAATGGATTTGTTCCATGTTGACCCTGAAAATCCTGGACAAGTTTTCTGGCATCCTAATGGCTGGACGATTTATACAACGATACAGGATTATATGCGCAAGAAAGTCCGCAGAGACGGCTATCAAGAAGTAAATACGCCTGCAATCATGCCTCGTACTCTCTGGGAGCGCTCAGGTCACTGGGGGCATTACCAGAAAAATATGTTCATCACGGAATCAGAAAAACGCCTTTTTGCAATCAAACCGATGAACTGTCCTGGTGCGATTGAAATTTTTAAAAGTCGCCAGCGCTCGTACAAAGATTTGCCGCTCCGGCTTGCAGAATTTGGTCATGATGTCCGTAATGAACCGAGCGGTACTCTTCATGGCGTTATGCGTGTAAGAGGTTTTGTTCAGGACGATGCGCACATTCTTTGTACGGAAGAACAGATTGGTTCTGAAGTTGCAAAGTTCTGTAAATTATTAAAGACTATCTATCACGATTTTGGATTTGATGATTTGGTTGTAAAATTTTCAACTATGCCGGAAGATCATGTCGGTGATTTGGAAACATGGCAACGTGCTGAAAAAGCTTTGTCTGATGCGTGCCATGAAGCCGGACTTGAATATGAAATTCAGCCGGGAGAAGGTGCTTTTTACGGGCCTAAACTTGAGTTCAAACTTTATGATACTCTCGGACGTGAATGGCAGTGCGGAACTATTCAGGTTGACTATCAGCTTCCTAGTGCTGAACGCCTTGATGCAACTTACATTGGAAGTGACAATCAAAAGCATCATCCTGTAATGCTCCATCGTGCTGTTCTCGGAAGCTTTGAAAGATTCCTCGGAATTTTGATAGAAAACTTTGCAGGTGTTTTTCCGACATGGCTTGCTTTTGAACAGGTTGCAGTTGTTCCTGTTTCAAATGATTTTGACGATTACGCTCAGAAAGTAAATGACATTCTTGTTGCAAATGATATCCGTTCAAATGTTTATCTTAGCGATGAAAATATGAAAGCAAAAATCAAGAATATTTCAACTGAACATAAAACACCGTATATTCTTGTTGTAGGTCAAAACGAAAAAGATTCTGAAACTGTTACTTGCCGTTACAGATTTTCAAGCAAGAAACCTCAGGAAACTTTTAAACTTAACGATTTTATAAAATATGTTCAGGATAAAATCGAAACTCATTTTATAGGAATCTAAGGAAATATTGAATAAATCCTATTGCGGATTTTTTAATGTTAACCTTGAATTTACTTTTAGGAAATATTTATGGCAGATGTAAAAATTGAATTTAAAAAACTTGTTGCAGGTGCGTTGAACTTATTTATTCAACAGGCTAATCCTGAACTTGAATCAATATCAGCTGATGTGCTTGCCGTTCAAACTCCGCCAAATAGGGAAATGGGCGATTTAGGAATTCCGATGTTTGCTTTTGCCAAAACTTTAAAAATGGCACCTCCGCAGATTTCGGCGGAAGTAGTAAAGTTAATTACTGATTCTTCTATCGGCGAAATTATTGCAGTAGGTCCGTATATTAATTTAAAGCTGAACAAATCAAATGAGGCTTTTTCAATTCTTGAAAAAATCAACACTCAAAAAGAAGAATACGGAAGCCTTGACTCAGAAAATAAAAAACCTTTTGCAAACCGCCGTGTTATGGTTGAGTTCAGTTCTCCAAATACAAACAAGCCTTTGCACTTGGGGCATTTAAGAAACGATGCACTTGGTGAATCAGTAAGCCGCATTTTAAAGGCTGCCGGTGCTGATGTTTTTAAAGTTGATTTAATCAATAACCGTGGCGTTCACATCTGTAAATCAATGCTTGCGTATAAATTATTCCACGAACAAAAAGGTGACACTCCCGAAACACTTGGAATGAAGGGAGACCATTTTGTAGGTCAGTGCTATGTTGAATTTGACAAATGGTCAAAGGAGCACCCTGAAGCTCAGGAGCAGGCAGAAGAAATGCTTGTAAAATGGGAAGCCGGAGATAGCGAAGTTCGTGCTCTCTGGGAAAAGATGAATGAATGGACGCTTGATGGTGTTAAGGCAACTTACAAAAGAACTGGTGTTTCTTTTGACAAGTTCTATCTTGAAAGCGATACTTACTTAAAGGGTAAAGATGAAATTTTAAAAGGTCTTAAAAAGGGTGTTTTCTTTAAGGCTGATGACGGCTCTGTGCGTATTGACGTAACTGATGTTGTAGGCAAAGGAAAAGACGAAGAAAACCACGAAAAAGTCCTTCTTCGTAAAGACGGGACTTCTGTTTATATTACGCAGGATATTGGTACTGCAATCAGCCGTCATGATGACTGGCCGTTCAACCAGCTTGTATACGTTGTAGCTTCTGAACAAAATTATCATTTTAAAATTCTGTTCCACATTCTTAAAAAACTTGGATTTGAATGGAGTGACAAACTTTATCATTTGAGCTATGGTCTTGTAAACCTTCCGTCTGGCAGAATGAAAAGTCGCGAAGGTACAATCGTAGATGCAGATGATTTGATAGATTCTCTTCATTCTGATGCGCTTGAAGCAATCAAAGAACGAGGTCGTGATGAAGAAGTAGGTAATGCAGATGAGGTTGCAGAAAAAGTTGCGCTTGCGGCATTGCACTATTATCTTTTGCAGGCAACTCCGATTAAAGATATGCTTTTTAATCCCCAGGAAAGTCTTTCGTTCAATGGGAATACAGGACCTTATTTGCAATATATGGGCGCACGCATTACTTCTATTCTGCGTAAGGCAAAAGAAAGTGGTATAAAGCCTGACTGCAGTAAAGAAGCTGTCAGCCGTCTAGTGGCGGCAGAAGAATGGGAATTAATTTGTGCGCTCGGCAATTTCCCTGACATGATTTTAAGGGCAGCTGAAAATCTTGATCCGAGCATCATCACTGCATATTTATATGATGTTTGCAAATTATTCAGCAAATTTTATCAGCAGTGTTCTATTGTAAATGCAGAAGACAGCCAGCTTGCATCTGCACGGCTTTATCTTGCAGAGTGTACTCTGGTTGTTTTGAAGCGGGCTATGGATCTTGTTCTTGTTCCATTTCTTGAAAAAATGTAATGACTGCAAAATCCTCAATAGGATTTAGTCAGTGTTTCCTTGAGTTTGGTTTTAAAATATAAATCCCGTGCTTGACACGGGATTATTTTTTTATGATAGAATATGAAAATGCAAAAAATATTTTTAATTTTATGTTTTGTTTTTCTTTTATCTGGCTGTAAAAAAGTTCCCGTAATGACTTTAGAACAAATCGAAGAATCAAAGAACTTGAGTTCTGAGCAGATAATTTCTAAAACTGTTTCAAAGTTTTGGAACGGCTCTGATTATGTTCCCGGTAAAATCGGAGGAACGTGGAATTCCGTGCTAAATGCAGATCCGAAAACTTTTAATCATTTGATTGCTGAACGTGACGGTACTTCAAGTTCAATTATACAGATGACGACTGATTCTATTGCAGAATATGATACTTTTTCCAAGAGCTGGATTCCGCAGGCATGTTTTTTTGAAATTGAAATTAATGAAGACATGCAGACTTTGACTGTTCACTGTACGATTCGTGACGGTCTGTTCTGGAGTTACTGCAACAGTGATGAGAAAATTCCTGTTACGTCTGATGATATTGTCTGGTGGTATGACAACATTTCCGGTAATCCTGAGTTTCAAAGTTCAGCATATAGCGGTCAGTTTGTTACGATGCCAGACGGTTCTGTTGAACGAATTCGTGCGGTAAAAATTGATGACAGACATTTTGATTTTGTATATCCGCGTATTGTTGCAGATCCTGTTTTGTCATCGAACTGCAGTTTTTATCCGAGCTGGATTTATAAAGAAGCTTTTGAAAAAAACGGAACAGAAGGCGTTAAAAATCTGTTCAGTATAAATACAGACCCGAGAACGATTCCGTCAATGGGACGTTATTACATAAGCGAATACAGTCCTGGTCAGCGACTTGTTTTTTCGCGCAATCCGAATTACTGGCAGAAAGACGAAAATGGAATTTCAAATCCCTATCCTGAGCAGACTGTATACCAGATTGTCGGCGACCAAAATACAAGTTATCTTTTGTTCAAACAAGGTAATCTTGAAACTTATTCTCCAAACCCGGAAAATTTAAGCGACATCATAAATGCGCAGAATTCTGACTATACTGTTTTTAACAGCGAGGCTTCAATCGGCGCTTTGATGTGGTCGTTCAACCAAAATCCTAAAAATAAAAATGAAGCGTATTATGAATGGTTTACAAAAAAAGAATTCCGTCAGGCGATGAGCTGCCTTTTAAATCGTGAGCGGATTGTAAACCAGACTTTTAGAGGTCTTGCTTCTCCAAAGTATGATTTCTTTCCTGATGCAAATCCGTTTTACAATAAAGACATTCAGTTAAAATACAAATATGATAGGCAGAAGGCAGTTGAACTTCTTTCTGCTGCAGGAATCACTCAGGATAAAGATAAGATTATGCGTGACTGGAAAAACCGTCCTGTAGAATTTGATCTTGTCATTGCTTCGTCTTCCACTACGACAAATGATATGGCGCAGATTATTTTTGATGAGTGCAAGGCAGTCGGTATAACGGTGAACGTAAGGCAGACTGATTTTCAGAAAATGGTTGAACAGCTTACGGCAACTTATGACTGGCAGTCTGTAATAATAGGTCTCGGTTCAAATTTTTTTCCTACTCAAGGGTCAAATGTCTGGCCTAGTTCCGGTAACCTTCATCTGTGGAATCCTCTTCAAAGGCAGCCTGCAACTGACTGGGAAGCACGGATTGATTATTTATATAACGAAGGCTCGTATACAATCGATAAAGAAAAATCAAAACAAATCTGGGATGAGTATCAGACTATTCTGCTTGAACAGTGTCCTGTAATTTATCTTGTAACTGACAGGGGATTTCTTGCAATAAACAATCGATGGGATTTTTCAAATTTTTATTTTGACAATAAAAACGGTGCTATGACTACGAGAGTGTTTTTGAGAGATAAGTAGGTTTAAAATGATAAAAAAAATTAAAGAAAAATTTCCGCTTGCATATTTTATAGTTTCGCGCGTTGTAACGATGCTGCTGCTTTTGTTTTTGCTCGGTTTTGCATTGTTCGGCCTTATGGCTTTAGCTCCCGGCGATATCGTTGATCAGATGATGACGCAGCAGATTATGGCAGGCGCACAGGGAAATTCTGCAATGAACTCTTTAAAGTCTGTGCAGGACAATGTTTTTAATGAAGAACAGCTTTTAAAAACGAGACAGGAACTTGGACTTGACCAGCCGTTTTATGTTCAGTATTTCAGATGGTTAAAGCGCGTAATTGTAGACCATGATTTGGGAGTAAGTCTTATTTCACGCGCGCCTGTCAGTTTTCTTATGGGTTCACGTCTGATGAATTCCTTGATATTAAATTTAATTTCGCTTGTTTTGATAACTGTCTTTTCTTTTTTGCTCGGAGTTTATTTTTCGAGTAAGGCAGGAACAAAACTTGATGTTGCGGTAACTTTTTTTGCGCTGTTTTTTCATGCGTTTCCGGGAATACTTCTTTTGATTCTGCTTCAGCTTGTTGCTTCTGTTACAGGACTGTTTCCTGTGACGGCATATCCGGCTTTTCCATTCAGTTCAGCTCCTGTAAAATTTACGTTCAGTTATATGCATCATATTTTTCTTCCGCTTTTATGTTCGTTCTTGGGTGGTGTCGGCGGAACTATGAGGACAATCCGGGCGACTATGCTTGATCAGCTTGGAATGCCGTATATTTTTGCCCTTCGTGCAAGAGGAATTTCTGAAAAGCGCATTTTTTTAAATCATGCTTTCCGCAATACTCTGAATCCTTATATTACAGGAAGTGCAAACCTTCTGGCATCTTTATTCAGCGGTTCTATGATTATGGAAATTATTTTTGCCTATCCTGGAGTCGGCCGCTTAACTTACGAAGCAGTTTTGCAGCAGGATATAAATCTAGTGCTTGCAAACAATATGTTTTTGTCTGCGCTTGTTCTGGCAGGAATGTTGATTTCTGATATTCTGCTTGCAGTCGTTGACCCTAGAATCAGATATGGCGCTGAAAAATAAAAACGATGAACAGGAATTAATATGAAAAATGAATTGAATTATATAAAGCGAAAACCAGTTGCATTTGTTTCTCTTGTTGTGCTGTGTGTTTTTTATGTTGCGATGATTTTTGCAGAATTTCTTTCGCCTTATACTCCGACACAGACTTTTGAAGAAAATACTTTTCATCCAGCAAATATAAAAATTACAGCGCATGGAATTAAAGTTCAGGAGGCGCGTGTTTTAAACCGCGTTACATGGGAATATGCTTATGTAAAAGATTTGTATCATGATTTGAAATTTTTTGTTCATGGGGAAAGCTATAAAGTCTTAGGAATTTTTAACTGTGACATTCACCTTTTTGGAACTGCTCCTGACAGTGAAGGTAAAATTTATCCTGCGTATCTGTTTGGTGCTGACAATCTTGGGCGTGATATGTTTTCGCGTGTGATTTACGGAAGCAGGATTTCCCTAACAATCGGATTTGTTGCAACTGCAGTCTCTCTTGCACTGGCAATTATTCTCGGTGGCATTGCAGGATTTTTTGGTGGAAAGCCAGACTGGATTATAATGCGCGGTGCAGAATTTTTTATGCTTATTCCTGGAATTTATCTTATTCTTTTTTTACGTTCGCTTTTAAACTCAAAAATGGACAGCGGAACTTCGTATATGATTATTACTCTGATTCTTGCTCTGGTAGGCTGGCCAGGAAGTGCAAGGACTTTCCGCGGAATGATTCATTCAATTAAGCGCGAAGAATTTGTCATGAACGCAAAGCTTGAAGGTGTACCGTCTGTCGTTATTATTTTTAAATACATTATGCCACAGATTTTAAGTCTGCTTATTGTAAGTACGACTTTGAGCATTCCAGGTTTTATTATGAGCGAAACTACATTGTCATATATCGGACTTGGAATTTCTGATCCGGCTGTAAGCTGGGGCTCGATGATAAATCGCGAAATATCAACTTTGAGCAATCTGTCGCGCTATCCGTGGCTTTTGATTCCAGTGTGGCTTTTGCTTGTCGTAACGCTTGCATTTAATTTTTTAGGTGATGCGTTGCGTGATTTTTACGATCCTTATCATGCAGTTTTTCCGTCGTTTAAATCCTGGCTCAAAAAATCAAAAGACAAATCTATTCAGAAAGAAAAATCTGCAAGTGTTCCTGCTGAACCTGTAAAAGATGATGTGCTTTTATCAATGCAGAATGTAAAAGTTGATTTTTACATTACAATGAATGAGGGAGAACAGGTTGTTCATGCCGTAAAAGGAATTTCTTATGAATTAAAAAAAGGTGAAATTCTTGGAATAGTCGGTGAGTCTGGTTCTGGAAAATCTGTGAGTACTACTGCAATTCCGGGACTCCTGCCAAAAAATGCACGGCAGTCAGGTCATATAATTTTTGACGGAATTGATTTGACAGAACTTTCGCAAAAAGAACTTCGTGAATATCGCGGAAAGAAAATCGGATTGATTTTTCAAGAGCCTGGTCGTTCGTTTGATCCGCTCCAAAATATCGGGAATGTCTTTCTGGAAGTTTATAAAAATTTAAATCCCGATATTACAAAAGAAGAAGCTTTTGCAAAGGCAGAAAGACTTTTGCAGGAAGTCGGGCTTCCTGATCCGAAAAGCCGTCTGCAGAATTTTCCTCATCAGTTTTCCGGCGGTCAGTTGCAGCGGATTGGGATTGCACTTGCACTTGCACAGGGCTGCTCTCTTTTGATTGCAGATGAACCTACAACAGCTCTTGACGTTACGATTCAAATGCAGATTACAGGGCTTTTGACTGACCTCAGAAAAAAACATAATCTTTCGATTTTGTTTATAAGTCATGATATTGACCTTGTTGCAAATATTTCTGACAGGATAATAGTCATGCATAACGGAATTATAGAAGAGCAGGGGAATGCAAAAGAAGTTCTTGAAAATCCAAAAGCTGATTATACAAAACATCTTTTGTCAATGCGTCCGCAATTTGGACAGCACTATACTACGCAAAGTGCAGGTGAGTCAAAATGAATTCAAACGAAAAAAATAATACGCTAATTAAAGTTGAAAATTTATCAAAGACTTTTGAATTGCAGGCAGGATTTTTTTCCAGAAAAGATAAGCAAGTTTTTGCCGTAAATAACATTTCATTCAAAATCTGCCGGGGCGAAACTTACGGCATAGTAGGCGAGTCCGGCTGCGGAAAAACTACGACAGCACGATTACTCATAAAAATGTATCCTGCAACTTCCGGAAATATCTTTTATTATAAAGACGATGGAACTGTACTTAATGTTTCTGAACTGAATAAAAAACAGTCAAAACTTTATCAGGAAAAAGTAAAATATGTTTTTCAGGATCCTGCAAAATCGTTAAATCCAAGAATGAATGTCCAGTCAATTATTACTGACGGACTTAAATATTCTTCAAAAAAAATTTCAAAAGAAGAGTCTTATGAACTTGCAGAAAAAATTATTCAGGACGTTGGATTAAAACCTGAAGACTTGCATAAACGCCCTTCAGAATTTTCAGGCGGACAGCGACAGAGAATTTCCATTGCACGCGGTTTAATTCTGGAACCAGAACTTTTGATTTGCGATGAAGTTGTTTCTGCTCTTGACGTTTCTATTCAGGCACAGATTTTAAATCTTCTGACAGATTTAAGGCGGACACGGAATTTAAGTTTTCTTTTTATAACACATGATTTGAGAGTTGCATGCTTTTTCTGTGATAAAATTGGAGTTATGTATCGCGGGGTTCTTGTTGAAGAAGCACCTGCTGCAACTCTTTACAAAAATGCAGTTCATCCTTATACAAAACTTTTATTTGAAGCGGCGACGGGTTTTACATCCAGTTCAAGCGTAGAAGTAAAGACCACTTTGCAAAAAGAAACTGGCTGTCCGTTTGCACACCGCTGCAGCCGTGCCGAAAAAAAATGTTTTGAAAGCTGCCCTGAATTGAAAACTATAAATGAAAATCATCTGGTCAGGTGCTTTAATGCCTGATGAGAGTTTTATATTAGTCTGACTGTCATCAGCAGTCTGACTATACTGATAAGGTTGCGCTTGTCAGTAATCTTTTTTTAGATTAAACTGTTTATATGCAAAATAATTCAGAGAAAATTAAAGAAGATTCGTTTGAAGAACTTGTTCAGATTTTTACGGACATTACTGACAAAAAATTTATGAAGGATTTTATGGAATGTCTGTTTACTGCTGCAGAACGGGCAGATTTTGCAAACCGTTGGATTCTGGTTAAAGAAATTGACAGGGGAACTACACAGCGCGACATTGCAAAAACATTTAATATGTCGCTTTGCAAAATTACAAGGGGTTCAAAGGAACTTAGCAAAAAGGGCAGCGCATTTCGCGCCGTCCTTGATAAATATAAAACAAAAAACTGAACTTTTATTTTAATAACTCTGCAATTTCCGTATGTTTCCAGTTTACAGCGATGTCATATGGAGTTTCGTTTGCGAGATTTCTTGCATCCTTGTTCATGTTAAATGAAAGAAGTCTTGTAACTGTTTCCAAATCTCCAAATTTGGCAGCATAATGTAAAATCGTATTTCCTTTTATGTCTGATTTTTCACCAGAGTATTTTACAATGTAACCGAGCATTTCGTTGTTTTTTTCTTTAAATGCAAGCGTAAGGACATTCTCGCCGCGGCTGTTTATTTCTGCAAAAGGAGAAGCTCCGTTTTCCAAAAGCATATTGGCAAGGTCAATTTCGTTTTCTGTAACTGCAAGTGCAAGCGGAGTGTAGCCTGTTGAATTTCTTGTATCAAACGGATAGCCTGATTTTATGAGGAAATTTAAAGTCGCAGAACTTGTTCTGTTTGCAACTGCAATATGAACAGGTGTATTTCCGTCTGAATCCGTAATGTTTTTATCGCTTCCGAGAACAGCTTTAATTACAGTGTTTCCTTTTGAGAACGAAATCGAAAGAGGAGTTTTTCCTTCTTTATCTCTGCTCAATGGATTGCTTTTTGCTTTTGAAAGAATTTTTATTATTTCAAGATTTGCGTTTTCTGCGGCTTCGTGATAAGGCGTTCTTCCATTCATATCCTGAATTTGAGGGTTTGCGCCGTTCTTCAATAAGAGTACGACCATTTGTGTCTGATTGCCTTTTATTGCATCTACTATAGTTGTCCGTCCTGTGATGTCATAAACATTTGGATTTGCGCCGTTTGCAAGAAGCAGAGTTGCCATTTCGATGTTGCCTTCGACAGCGGCTTCTGCTAAAGGTGTTTTTCCTGCAACGTTCTGCTTGTCTGGGTCAAGTCCGAGTTCAATTAAGTTGCGGGCGCTCTGGAGTGCGTTCCATCTGACTGCGGTATGCAGCGGAGTTGAACCAGACTGATCCCGTGCATTTATGTCAGCACCGCTTTTTAAAAGTGCTTTTATGATTTGAATGTCATCACTTCTTGCTGCATTGAATAAAGGCGTCTGTCCGTTTGCATTGCGTGCATCAACTTTTGCACCTTTTTGTATGAGAAATTCTACTGCATCAAGAAGCTTCCAGTCAGCAGCGTAATGCAAAGCTGTGTTGCCACTTCCGTCTGTCGTTATGATTGTATTTGAATTTATAAGCCAGTCATTTTTTGCATCAGTCAGAGCAAGCTTTAAAGGAGAAATGTCTTTTGTATTTGCAGAAAAAATATTTGCCTCGTGTGCAAGAAGAAGATTTCCGATTTCTTTTTTATTCCCTTTTACAGCATAATACAATGCCGAGTTTCCTTCCCGATTTCGTGCGTTTACGTTGTTTTCAAGTGTCAGCAGATATTTTATTTTACTGAGACTTGCGTTTTTTGCAACTGCAATTAAAAGCGGTGTGTTGCCTTTTGAATCAACTGAATTAATGTTTGAAGCGTTAATCATTGTTTCAAAAAGTCCGTCACCTGACATGAGTACTTTTGTATAAGGTGTTACTGATTCTGCATTTTCTGCGTGAATGTCAGCACCGTGGGTAACATAAAAATCAATCTGGTTTTTCAGTTTGTGTTCGACTGCTGTTGCAAGTGCCGTATTTCCTTTTTTGTTTCTTATGTTTACGTCAACTCCTGCATTAAAAAGAAGTTCAAGAATATCGGTATTAATGTTTGTCATTGCGGCAGTATGAAGTACTGTATCACCAAACATGTCTTTGTGATTTACGTCAGCTTTGTATTCAATTAAAAGTTTGTAAATTTCAAACCTGTTTTCTTCCGGGATAATCAAAAGAAGCGGAGTTTTACACAGGCTGTCCTGTGCATTTACATTTGCCTTTGCTTTTAAAAGTGAACGTGCAATTTCGATGTTTCCGTATCTGCATGCTTCGTGTAAAGGTGTTGAACCGTTAATATCCTGACTTGCTGTGTTTGCGTCGTTTTCAAGCAGAAAATCTGCAATTCCAATATGATTTTTTATTGCCGCAAAATGAAGCGGTGTCTGACCGTCTTTCAGTACAAGAGAATAATTGCGTGATAAAACTGCATCTTCAAAATACTGAACGGCTCCGCCTATTTCTTTTGCACCTGCAAGAAGCAGTGCACTGGCAATTCTTATACTTCTTATATCATTTAAATTTGACAGTGCGATTTCTAATGGAGTTACAGAGTTATTGTCGTATTCGTCAATCGGGAGGTTTTTCTTGATTGCATATTCAATTGCTTTTTCGTTTTTTGTTTCTGCAAAATAATGAATTATTGTCTTGCCTTCTTCGTCTTTCATTTTTGAAGTTGTCTCATTAATCATTAAATCATAATAAACTTCTTTTTTTAAAAGTGCAGATTCAAGTGCGCATACGCCGTCTGCATTTTTTGCAAAAATATCAGCCTTTGCCATTGTCAAAGTACGTACGCTGTCGTAGCAGTCATTGTCAATAGCAATGATTAACGGTGTCTGACTCTGAAAGTTTTTGATTTCTGTGTCAGCGCCTTTTATGATTAAGAACGAAATTAAATCTTCGTTGTTTGTTAATGCTGCGATGTGAAGAACTGTATTGCCGTCTTCGTCCTGTTCGTTTATATCAGATTTTGTACTGAAATAACTTTTTGCTTCTTCTATTTTTCCCTGCTTAATTAAATCCTGAATACTTGCATTTTCTGTATTTGTAGACTGACATCCTGCAAAAAACAAAATCAATGCAATCGGAAAAATGAAATTCAGTTTTTTCATAAGTTCTCCCATAAAAAAAGATAGAGTTCTTTTTTTAGTATCGGAAAAATTATGAATGAGATTAGTTAATTAGACGTTGAAAAAAATAAAAAAAATTAAGTAAACACTGAATAAATCCTATCTGAGACTTTTTCAGTATTAACCTTAAGAATTTTGTGAACTGGTAATTGTCTTGCAACTCGGGCAAATTCCCCAGATGTTAGTTTGAATTTTCATCGCAAGAAAATCATCTGGAAGCGATTGTTGAACGTTGATATTGAAGGAATTATTTTCTGAAAGCGGAATGTCAAAAATATTCTGACAGCATAGACATTTAAAATGAAAATGTTCAGAAGTATCAGCATCATATCGTACTGCTTCATCTTCAATCTGAATGCTCTGTACTATTTTCTGTTCTTCAAAAAGTTTTAAAGTATTGTAACATGTAGTGCGCGACAGAGTAGGATATTTTTTTTCCAATGCCTGATGAACAGTATCTGCGGTAGGATGATTTTTCATCGTACACAGGTATTCATAAATTGCGATGCGCTGGACAGAAGGTCTTATTCCTGCGTTTTGCAAGGTTGTAAAGTATTGGTTTTCCATAAAATATCCTGCTCCGTCTTTTAAGTTTTAACAGTTTAGCTACATTCAAAGTTAACACTGAAAAATCCTCAGGTAGGATTTTTCAGTGTTTCCTTAGTTGAAGTATCTTTTTAAAAGGCCTTTGAAACCTGCACCGTGGCGTGCTTCGTCTTTTGCCATTTCGTGAACTGTATCATGAATTGCATCATAGTTAAGTTCTTTAGCTCTTTTTGCAAGCATGAATTTTCCTTCGCATGCACCTGCTTCTGCTGCAGCGCGAAGTTCAAGGTTTTTCTTTGTAGAATCAGTTACGATTTCTCCGAGTAATTCTGCAAAACGGCTTGCATGGTCAGCTTCTTCAAAAGCATATCGCTTGAAAGCCTCTGCAATTTCAGGATAGCCTTCACGGTCAGCAACGCGCGCCATTGCAATGTACATTCCGACTTCTGTACATTCGCCGTTAAAATTATCTCTTAATCCCTGTACAACTTCAGGGTCAAGACCTTTTGCTGAGCCTACTATGTGTTCGCATGCAAAACCTTTGTCTTCTGTTGCTAAAACTTCTTCAAATTTATCTGCTGAAGCTCCGCATTGAGGGCATTTTTCTGGTGCGTTATCTCCTGTGTGAATATATCCGCAGACTTTACATCTCCATTGTTTCATTTTGAATCTCCTGTGATTAATTTTTTAGTTCATATTTGTACTAAATACAAATATGATATTAATATAACTTTTTTTCAAAGTCAAGCAAAATCAGGAAACTTTGAAAGAAAAATTAAAAAATTGATACAAAAAAGTAAAATTTAAAGTTCATCTTTTTTTTTCTGCATGCAATGTCTCGGATACGGAATACGTAAATAACTGAATAAATTTAATTTTACTGTAAAATTTTTGTATCAATAATCCGAAAATTAATAAGTCAAATGTAATTTCAAAATTACACAATAAAATGAATGTATAAGGTGGGTAGAATGTTTGGAAAAAAGAAAATTGAGTCAGATGAAGAAACTGTAGCTTTGAGCCAGGCTGAAGTAGATAGATTGTTAAAAAATTCCGCACCTGCTGTGCAAAAGAAGACAATTTCAAAAGAGACTGAAGAAAAAATCAGGCTTTTAAAAGAAAAGACAAAGGCTGCACAAAAAAGAATTGAACAGGAAGAAAAAAAATCAAAAACATCTAAAACGACAAAAACAACAAAAAAGGCTGGGAAAAAAGCAGATTCAAAAAAAGAAACTGTTTCTAAAAAAGCTGTTTCTAAAACTGCAAAAAAAGCGCCTGCTAAAAGTTCAGCCTCTGCAAAAACTGTTTCAAAACTTTCTGTTTATTACAACGGCAAACTTTACGGAACTGCAAAACTTTCTGTAAAAAACGGTAAAAAGATAGTCGAACTGCTCAGTATAAAAAAATAAAAAGCAAATTTAAAACGCTTGAGAAAACCAAAATAAAACTTGCCTATAATGAGTTAATTTATTATATTTTTATTTTATGGAAGATTTGTACAAAGTCCTTGGTGTTTCCAAAGATGCGAGTCAAGATGAAATAAAAAAAGCATATAGAAATTTAGCATTTAAATATCATCCTGACAGAAATCAGGGCAGCCAGGAAGCAGAAGAAAAACTCAAAGAAATTAATGCTGCATATTCTGTTTTAGGTGATGCTGACAAGCGCCGTCAGTATGATTTAAATGGCTTTACTGACAGTTCATCTTATCAGCAGAGAAGTTACGCAAACTCACAGGGACAGTATTATAATCCGTTCGGTCAGTCAGGTTTTTACGGCTGGTATTCAAATTCAGAAAATGAATCTTCCGGGGATTCTGGATTTGATGATTTTTTCAATGGATTTTATTCAAATTCAAATGGTTATAGAACGTATAACGAATATAAGCAGAAAGAAAATCAGCCTTTGACTTTCGGTCAGGGATTTGGAAAACTGCTTTCCGGCATATTTGTCGGAATAATCGGACTGTATTCCTTGCGATATACTTTCTGGTTTATACCGATAGGACCTGTTTTGAGTATTTTTGCAATTGTAAAAGGATTTTCAGGAATTACAGGCGGAATAAGCGCTATGTTTAAAGCGCTTAGTTCAAAGAAGTAATATTCAGCATTATTTTTGCCGGAAAATAATTCTTCCGCGGTCAAGATCATAAGGAGAAAGCGCAACTTTTACTGTGTCTCCTGGAACGATTCTGATATAATGTTTTCTCATTTTTCCAGAAATGTATGCCATAATTATATGACCGTTTTGCAATTCTACGCGGAAAATAGTATTAGGCAAGGCTTCTCTTACAATACCTTCGACTTCTATAGCTTCTTCTTTAGCCACGATTCCTCCAAAAGAATATTAATTCTATCAAGAACGATTTTTGTTGTTTTTTTCGCAATTTATGCTTATATTAGTATCTACAAAAGAAAGAAAATTGTCAACGGGTTTCATTTTTTTTAAGAAAAGTGAATTTTGTTGATTTTTATTAGGAGTATAAGCAAAAAGCCGCTAAAATAGCGCGGCCTTTTGCTACCAAAGTTTGCGTTGCAAACTTTATTATCAACAGCCACTTCTCATTGCATTGCGAAGTGGTATAAAAAAGCAAATCAGAAGTTGAAACTTCTGTTTTGTTTTTTTATAGGAGTACATAATTATGAAAAAAGAGTTCATTGAAAAAATGCGTACTAAACTGATTTCACAGCGCAATGAAATCCTTGAATCACTTGCAAAAAAGAGTGAAGAATATAAAGGTCTTGTAAATGCTGTAGAAACAGGCGACGTATGTGATATCGCTTCTGATGCAATAGACAGAACTATGCTTGATTCCTTAGGACAACAGGATGCAGAACGGCTGACGCTTATAAATAATGCACTTACAAGGATTGCTCAGGGAAAATATGGTGTTTGCATTAGTTGCGGAAAAGATATTCCTATGGCGCGCCTTGAATCTTTGCCTTGGACTGGAATGTGCATTGACTGCAAGAGCAAGGCAGAACGTCAGGGCAGGTAATGCACTAAACTAAAGGTTGCATTGCAATTATGGCTTTCTGTTGATTTGAACTGTCTTTCGGTAAGAGGACAGCCTGTTCTTTAAAGCCTGCTTGAAGTGCAGCCTTGACTGCCCTGTCAAATGCCGTGTCAATAGATGTGCAGGAATGTGCGTCAGATGAAATTGTAACAGGTACGTTTCTTTCGTGTAGAAGTTCCAGAAAATACTGTGACGGATATACATCGTCCATTGCCCCTCTGCTGATTGCACCTGTATTTATTTCTACGATTACGCCGCTTTTTTTTATTTCATTTGCAAGAAGTTTTATTTCTTTTCTATACCAGTAATCCTGTTCGTTAAAGAAATTTAAAATTCCGTTTCGCTTTCGTATTAAGTCTGCGTGTCCGAGAATTGTAAAACAGCCATTTGTGAGCATAAGTCGTTCAAGGTAAAAATATTCCTGAACAAACTTTTTACCATTCCCGTTAAAAAGCCTGTCTATTCCGAGTTTTACACCTTCCGGTGATTCATCAACAGTTACAAATCCCTTTTCGTTTGCAACATAGTGAACTGAACCGATAAGATAATCAGGCTGGAATTGCTCAAACCTGCTGAACGACGGCTCACAGAACGAAGGAATAAAATCTGCTTCAAAACCACAAAGAATGGTTATTTTGTCTTTATACTTGTTTTCAAGCTGTCTGATTGTCTTTACGTATTCTGTATGTTCTTTTGGTGCAATGTGCCAGAGCTCTCCGAACGGAAACATACTGTGACCTGAAAATCCGAGTATGTCAAATTTTCTTTCGATTGCGGCGATGACCATTTCTTCTGCAGAATTGTTTCCGTCGCAAAAAGTTGTGTGGGTATGATAATTTGCCTTTAAGATTTTAGAGTTCATTGTTTTGCATCCATTCTTTGACTTCGTTTTTAACTTGTATAAGTTCATTTGTCAGTGCGGTGTAATTCATTTTTAAGGCATCGATGTCTTCTGATTTTGCAGCTTTGTTGAGGCGTGTTCCGTAATCAGAAAGCGGGAAAGCAGATACAGTAGAACTTGAACCTTTTAATGTGTGTCCGATTCGCCTGAGTTCTTCAAAATTCTTTTTCTCAATTGCCTCTGGAATTGTTTTTATGAGTGTTTCTGTCTGATAAATAAAATCTGTAATCAGTTGTTTTCCGAAATTATAGTCGTTTGCAACTGTGTCCATAAAGTCTTCGATATTCCACGATTTTTTAACAGGAATTTTGTTAGAAATTAAAGTTGCAATTTCCTGTGCAGTCGGCAGGATAAGCGCAGTATTCCATTTTTCGATTATTTCTTTTATTGTCTGGCTTTTGAATGGTTTTACGATTACGTCGTTCATTCCGGCTTTTTTGTAATGTTCAAAATCGTCTTTGTCAGAATTTGCAGTGCAGGCAATAATGATGCCTTTAAAATTGTTTTTGCGGATTTCAAGTGTTGCATCGATTCCATTTTTTACAGGCATCTGAATGTCCATAAAAATAAAATCAATTTCGGGATGTTTTAAAGTTGTTTCTACGGCTTCCTGTCCGTTTTCTGCTTCGATAATATCTGCACCAAATTTTGTCAGGAATGTTACAAGAAGTTTTCTGTTTACCGGATGGTCTTCTGCGACAAGAATGTGAAGTCCGCCTGCAATCGCATTGTCTTTGTTTTCTCTCAAAATGTTTTCTGCTTTTTCCCTTAAGGAATTTTCCTGCATGCTTTCTTCTTTTGCTTTTTTTGCAAGTGTCCTTTCGTGGAGGATAAGTCCCGGGTCTTTTTGCTCTGAAACAGCGGTTTCAAACGATTCTTTAAAACTTTGCGAAACAAGGTCAAATAATTTTTTGCGCTTGATAGGTTTGTAAAGATAGCCGTCAAACCAGTTCAACATTTTCATTTTTGCATCGCTTCCAATCTGACCTTCAGGAACTATAAGATAAAGCTTTGCATTGTTAATTCCCTTGTCGTTGTTTATTTCTGCTGCCAGATGCCAGCCGTCAACTTTTGGCATAATCATATCGATAAATACAGTAGAAAAAGGCTCTCCTTTATCTGCATGCTCCCTTAAAAGCTTTAAGGCATCAAGAGCATTTGATTCAGAATAAATATTTTTTATTCCGAATTTTTCAAGATGTTTTACAAGGCTTTTTCGTGCAAGTGAATTGTCATCGACTACAAGAATTTTTGTACGTGCAGGAATTACAAGTTCATATTTTAAAACTGTGTCAATTGCAGGTTTGTATGGAATCGTAAAATAAAAAACTGAACCGCATGTTTCCGGGTTATCAGTAACGCCGAGTTTGCCTTTCATTGCAGTTACAAGCGATTTGCATATTGAAAGTCCTAGTCCTGTTCCTCCGTATTTTCTTGTTGTAGAAGTATCGGCTTGATAATATGCTTCAAATAGATTTCCTTTTGCTTCTTTTGAAATTCCGATTCCACTGTCAATGACTTTGAAAAGGAGAAAGTCACCATCAAGTTTGACAGTTATATAAATATATCCTTTTGAAGTAAACTTTACGGCGTTTTTTATCATGTTCAGTAAAACCTGCTGAACTCTGACCTGGTCTCCCATTATGCTTTCGCTTATTGCTGTGTCAACGTCAGTTACGATTTCAAGTCCTTTGTTGAATGCTTCTATGCTTACAATGTCTGTGGTTTTTTCGACAAGATTTACGATGTTAAAAGGCGTGTTTTCGAGCTTAAAATTTTTGTCGCTTATTTTTGAATAGTCGAGAATGTCATTTGCAAGCGAGAGCAGAACTTCTGCGCTGAACTGAATCTGGTGGATATACTCTTTCTGTTCTCGGTCAAGTTTGGTCGTGTTTAAAAGTTCTGCAGAACCGATTATAGTCTGAATTGGAGTCCTGATTTCGTGCAGTGTAGTCGCAAGAAATCTTGCAGAATTCTGAGTGCTTTTATTTTGATTTTGCATGTAATACTTCTATTGCTTTTGAAATTATTACGTCAGGTTTCTGCGGTTTTACAAGATAACTGCTTGCACCTAAACTTAATGCCTGAATTACGACTTCTCTCTGCGTTGCCTGAGAATAAACGATAATCGGCGGAGCATCCGGAGATGTCTTTAATTTTGAAAGAATTTCAAATCCTGATATTCCCGGCATAAAAATGTCGAGAATTGCAAGGTCAAAATGTTCTTTGTCAATTGCATCAAGAAATTTATTTCCAGAATCAAACAGTACGCTTTCTGCGCCCATAGAATTAAGTGAACGCTGCAAAATCGAGCGGACTACACTGTCATCATCAATGATTGCAACTTTAAATACAGTTCCTTCTGTGTCGTCTTTGTCGAGGTCAAAATTAAAACGCCTGTCTATCGAGTCATCATCAACTTCCTGCTGGCACAAAATTTCTTCTGCGATAAGTTCAGGGACTTCTTCCTGCGAGGTTGTAATTGATACAAAAGACGAAAGAACTTTTCTCAAATCTTTTACGACTTTTATTCCTGCATATTGAGGATGTCCGTCTAAAAAGTCCGGTATAAAATCGTCAAAAGAAAGTATTTTTATAAATTTCTGCTGAATCCTTGTTTCTGATAAAATTGTATCGAACAGGTATTCCAAGTTTATTCCGTCGACAAAAGAAAGCATTAAGTCCGTCATCATTAAAATGAGTTTTGGCATCTGCATGTCCTTTTTATCGATTAATTCCGAAAGCCTGTATTTTAAAAGCGAAATTTTTTCGCGATTAAGGACTTGCGCAAATTCAACAAAAATAATGTTATTGTTATGGTGAACTTGAAGAATTGACGGAGTCGTGTCAACAGAAAAACTTACTTTTAAAACATTGCCGATTGCTTCGATGAATGAATTGAACTTAATCGGGATAGGAAAATATTTTATGACACCGTATCTTACAAGAGAAGCAATTCTTGCTTTTTCAATTGCCGGTCCTGAAAGAATAATCGGAATGTTTTTTGCGTTAGGATCTGAGATTTTACTTTTTAAAAAGTCCATCAAATCTGTAAAGGAATCAGAAACGTCCATTATGACAAGATCTGGTAAAACAGTAATCAGCCTTGTGTATGCATCTCTTCTTCCGTTGCTTACTTCAACAGTAATGTTTTCTGTTGAAAGTTTTTCTTTCATAAATTCACTGAATAATTTTGATGAATCAATAATCAGAACCTTTTTCATACTTTCTATTTTATATTGAAACTTTGCTTTTTACAATATATGAGTTATAATCATTTTAACGAAAATTGATTTTATATTTTTTCATTGGAGGAAAAATGAAAGTAATAGAACTTCTTGCAGAAGGATTTGAAGAAATTGAAGCGCTGACACCAGTTGATTATTTGCGCCGTGCAGGAATTGAAACTGCGATTGTCGGTGTTGGTCAGACTTGCAATGGTTCAGGAGGAATTTCGGGCGGACACAAAATCAGGATTGAGTGCGATTTTTCTCTTACTGATTGTCTTTGTTCAAATGCAAAGTCAGATTTGCCCGATGCAATAATCATTCCAGGCGGACTTAATGGCGCAAAAAACATTGCAAAAAATCAGGCTGCAATGAGTCTTATTAAAGAGATGAACGAAAATAACAGGCTTGTATGTGCAATCTGCGCAGCTCCTATTGTAGTTCTGGCTCAGACAGGAATTTTAAAAGGCCGTAAATTTACATGTTATCCTGATATGGAAAAACAGCTTGAAGATTTTGTTCCTGATGCAGGCAAAATCAGCGAACTTATGGAAGGTTCAGAATTAATAAAAGACAAGGCTGCAGTTCAAGACGGAAATTTGATTACTGCAAGAGGTCCTGGCGCTGCAGAAGAATTTTCTATGGCAATCATTAATGCTTTGTGCGGAGAAAAAACTGTGCAGCAGATAAAAGTTCAGGGTTGTCTGAGATAAAATTAAAATCTGTAATATTTTTTTGAAAAATTATAAAAAAAAGACCTGCGTCTGTGTTGAAGTGCAGGTCTTTTTTATTTAGTGCTTGTCAGCTTGCGTGTTTTTAATTTTTCTTAGGCGGACGTGCGATTACTTTTGCGATGTTCGGGCGTTTTACAAGATCTCCTTTTAAGCCTTCTTCGCGTGCTTTGTTTACATAATCAGGGTTTTGGAAACTATATGTAAAGTTTGTGTGAATGTCGTAAGTTCCTTTCATCAAAGCATAAGCATCTTCTGTCATTACGAGTTCTTCGTCTGTAGGAATTACAAAAATCTTTGTTGCGCTGTCATCTGCACTGATACATGTTTCTGCATTTCCTGTAAATGACCATTCGTTTTTCTGGGCATCAATTTTTACGCCGTAGTTTTCTAATCCTGAGCATGCTTTAAATCGTGTAATCGGACCGCGTTCTCCAACACCTGCAGTCCAGATGATTGCATCAACGTGACCGAGTTCTGCCATAAATGCTCCGATGTATTTTTTAATTCTTAATGCTTCCATTTCGATAGAAAGCTGACAGAGTTTATCACCTTTTGCCGCATCAATTTCTATATCACGGCGGTCAGAATATTTGCCTGTAATTCCAAGACAGCCGCATTGTTTGTTCAATGCTTTGTCCATTTCGTCGGCAGTCATTCCTGTTTTACGCATGATGTAGAACGGCAGGGCAGGGTCTAAGTCGCCGGAGCGTGTCCCCATTACAAGACCTTCAAGTGGCGTAATTCCCATTGTAGTGTCGTAGCATACACCGTTTTTTACGGCACACATAGAAGAGCCGTTTCCGATATGGCAGATGATGAGGTTTGTGTCTTTAGGGTCTTTACCTAAAAGGACAGCGGCGCGTTTTGCCGTATACAGAAAAGAAGTTCCGTGGAAGCCATAGCGGCGCGCAGCATATTTTTCGTACCATTCGCGCGGAATTGCATACTGGAAAGTTTCTTCCGGCATAGTCTGATGCCATGCTGTATCCATAATTGCAGAATGAGGAATGTTCGGCATAACTTTTTGAGCAGCTTCAATTCCCATGATGTTTGCAGGCATGTGAAGAGGACCTAAATCAATAACTTCGCGGAAACCGTCTAAAACTTCCGGTGTAATTAAAACTGATTTTGTAAATTTTTCGCCGCCGTGAAGTACTCGGTGACCTACAGCACCGATTTCGTCCATTGATTTTATTACACCGACATCGCTGTCAGTAATTTCTTTGATGATTAATTCAATAGCTTCTTTGTGAGTAGGACAAGGTGATTCAATTTCTATTTTTTTGCCCTTTGCCTTGTGCGTAATGCAGGAACCTTCGATTCCGATGCGTTCAACTACGCCGTTAGCCATAACTTCTTTGTTGTCCCAATCATAAACCTGATATTTTGCAGATGATGAACCGCAGTTCAATGTCAAGATTACCATAAAAAAAGCCCCTTGTCGTAAAAAAGATTATTTTAATTTCTGGCGGAAAGCGTAAAATGCGGATTGAGCCAGTGAAAATGGAATGAAACTATTATATGCTTATTTTAAACGTTTTTCAATTAATGCAGTTGAATTTTTTATATGGTTTTTCATTGCAATTATTTGTGACGGATTTGACTGTACCGGTTTTATGAAAAACATATTTTTGAACGGATGAATGTTCAGCGGATTTGCGCTCCAGCCTGAAATTTCGTTTGAATTTATAATGTTAATGTCAATCGAATGAGTAAGCGGAATGACTACCGAATTTGTCAAGAGCAAGTCTTCTGCCTGCGATAAAATGTCAAGGCGCTCCGTTTCGTTCAGCGTTGAATTTGCTTTGTCAAGCAGACTGTCAAATTCCTTGTTTTTCCATTTTGATTCGTTTAAAGTTGAGTCGCTTCTGAAAAGTTCAAGAAATGCAACCGGGTCGCAGAAATCACCTATCCATGTGTAGACAAATAAATCTGCCTTTGTTTTTGAAATGTTATTTAAATATAGAGTATCTGGAATCTGCTTGATGTTCAGTTTGATACCGATTTTTTCCCAAGATTTTTGTAAGATTTTTGCTGCAGCGTAAATGCTGTCGCCTGACGGAATTGCAAAAGTCAGTTCTATTGTGTCAGAGGCAGAAATCTTTAATTCTTTTTTTGCGTCTTCCATTAAAAGTTTTGAATGTTCGTAATTTGTATATGCAAGAGCAGAAGGGCTTTGATAGCCTGCAATCGGATAAATAAACGTCGTTGCAGGAAAAAGCGAACCTTCTCTTAGCGCTTCCCATGGAACAGCCTCAAGAAGGGATGCGCGTACTTTTTCTGTAAGGTACGGAGAATTACCGAGCTTAAAGAAAAAAAAGTATGTTCCGAAAACAGCATCAATGCGGATTGCATCTTTTTGCAAAATTGATTTTACGTTGCAGTTTGCGTTAACCCATTGAACGTTTCCGATGTTGAACTGGTAAGAATTTTCATCTATATCATCTGAAAATAAAATAGTAATTTTTGGAATTTTTACATTGCTTTCATCATAATAATATTTGTTTTTTTCAAGTATGAGCCTGTCTTTTTTTACTGCAGAAATAGTATATGGTCCTGAATAGCATGTTGAATTTTTGCTTACAACGGCAAGTGAATGATGGCATAAAAGTTTAGGTAGATAACTTACAGGTGATTTTAATTCGATGCTTAACGTGTAATCGTCATTTGCAATAATTGCAACGTTATTGCGGCTGCCTTTTTTTAACCTGTATTCTTCTGCCCCTTTTATGATGTCAAGAAAAGATGAATAATATGCACCAGGCGTTGCAAGCAGATTAAGCCAGGATTCTTTTACGTCCGTGCTCGTAATTTTTTTTCCGTCAGAAAAAAAGGCATCGTCCCTTAATGTAAAAGTCCATAAAAGCTGGTCACGGCTGGTCGTATAATTTACGGCAAGTGCAAAGTCAGGTTCAGCAGTTTGCGAGTTGTAAGAAAAAAGTCCTTCGTATGTACTGTTTAAAATCTGAGCTTCATTTGAATAAACTGAAGTATGCGGATTTAAGTTTAATGAAAAAGATGACAGTATTACAGTAAGTTCTTTTTGATTTTCAAGCGGTTCTGCAGGAGCCTGATTTAAAGATTTTAAAAAGTCTTCCAGCGAGTTTTGCGGATAAATCTGGTTTTGCAAAAAAAGATGTACCGCCAGACAAGATAAAAGAGTAAAAATTTTTTTTGTTTTATTCTGCATCTGTAATTCCTAATTTTTTCATTTGGTTTTGTTCTTCAACAAGTGCAATATAATTTGCCCTGTGCTGATTTGTGTTTATGATTGTATTTTTTAGCGAAGTCAGTTCCATTTTTAAGCCTTTGACTGATTTTTTGTCATCGTCATTTGCAGTAACTTTAAAAAAGCTGTCAAAAGCATTAAGCTGAATTATAAGTTTCTGCGCTTCTGCAAGCTGTTTATTTAAAAACTCAAGAATTTTCTCTGCTGAATTTTTTTCGATTTTCTGAAAACCAGGTGAACTTTTTAAAGAAAAAGAATTGTAAAACGAGATGCGTCTTTCCAGAGTATCGGTGAAATTCTGGAATTCTACTTTTTCTTTTGTAATTGTTCCAGTCGTAGAGTCAGTGATACTTATAGTATAAATTACAGGTGGTTCTGAAATGTTAAAGGCCTTGCGTAAGTTCCGCATGAATTTGTCAAAGAATGATTTGTGCTCATTTTGAAGCAGTGTGTGATTTTCATTTAATTTTGAAAGGACTGTTTCAAGTTGAGGTGCAAGTCCTGTAAGAGAGTGAACGGCTGCAAGCAGAAATTCTTTTGTGTCAACTTCTTTTTCTTTTTTTGCAGAACTTCGTTTTTCAAGTTTGAGTTTTGCAAGAAGGGCATTCTGCAATATTGTTTTGTTAGGAGCTTGGTCTTCTTTTGTGATTTCTTCTATTAAAGCAGTGTAGTATGGCATTTTATTCATGACAGCAGGGAAGAGACGTTTTATTTCTGCCTGTTCATCTGCGATTGAAGCCGAAGCTTTTTCTCTGTTGAATTTAGGATGGTCAAAGATGTCTTTTCTGATATACGCTTTGTAAACTTCTTTTTGAAATTCGTTAAGTTCACGTAAAATTGCATTTATTGATTTTATTGCATTGTCGCATTTTACGATATTGTCGTTCATCATATTGACAGTTAGTGCAGGGGAGCCGCGCTTGGCTTCTGAGATTAAAATTGCAAAACCGCGCGTGTTTGTCTGCGGACTTGTCGGTGTAAAAGAATGCCAGTTGAAAGTATTGTTGAAGTCTACGAACTTTTTGATTTTAGAAAAATCCATATTTTCAACTGAAAATTTATAATAAGTACAGATAAAGTCAAGCACAGATTCATAGTCAGAAATTCTTGTTCCGATTACGAGAGAACGTTCTGTGTCAAGATAAGGTTCGTTTGGAATGACTTCGACATCGGAGATTTTTTTTTCAAGTTTGTAAGGGTCTGGTTTTATGATTGATTTTTGAACTAGAATGTCTATAAGGTTTTTTACGCAAGTGTGAATGAGCCTGTATTGGTCAAGAACAGATGGCAGGACTTCTGAGTTATAATAAGAAATCCTTTCGTCTATTGCGAGAATAACTTTTTTTGAGAATTCAATATCAGGCATACAATGACTCCGTAAAAATGTTTTATACTTATATTATCATACATTTTCTTAAAAAATACAATGAAGATTTTTTATTCAAGGTTACCTTCAAGGTTAATACTGAAAAATCATCAACCGGGGTTATTCAGTGTTCCCTTAGAGAAGTCCAAAATTAACTTTTTACTACTTCACACAAACTAAAGTAAATTGTATACTATGAAATAGGATAAATCTTTTTTTGGGAGATATTTATTTATGGCAAATAAAATTACAATTATCGGTGCCGGTCAGGTTGGTTCAACAGTTGCTTATGCATTGACATTAAAACAACTTGCTTCAGAAATCGTTATTATCGATATCGTTAAAGATAAGGCAATGGGCGAAGCTATGGATATTCGTCAGGGAACTCCTTTTATTGGTCCTGTAAATGTCCGTGACGGAGATTACGAAGATGCCAAAGGCTCTGATATCGTAGTTTTTACTTCTGGTGTCGGAAGAAAACCAGGTCAGTCTCGTCTTGATCTTACTCAGACAAATGTTGATATTGCAAAGTCAGTTATTCCTACAATTACAAAAGCGTGTCCTAATGCACTTTATGTAATCGTAGCAAACCCTGTAGATATCCTTACATATCAGTTCATAAAGACTTCAGGAATTCCTGCAAGCCGCATTTTTGGAACAGGAACAATGCTTGATACAGCCCGATTCCGTGCACGCATTGCAGAAACTTATAAAGTTTGCCAGGAGAATGTTCACGGTTATGTATTTGGTGAACACGGAGATTCTTCTTTTGTACCTTGGTCTTTAGCAAACATCGGTTCAATTCCTGTAGACAGTTATGCTTCTTCTTACACAGGAGAAAATGTGCTTCCGTCATTCAACAAAGATGATGTAGAAGATTACATAAGAAAATCAGGCGGAATTATCATTGCTGCAAAAAAATGTACTAATTATGGAATTGGTATTACGACTGCAACTTTAGTAGAAGCACTCAACTACAGCACAGATTCAGTGCTTACGATTTCTTCTATGCTTAACGGTGAATACGGAATCAGCGATGTTTGTCTTAGTATTCCTACTGTAGTCGGCTGCAACGGAATTAAAGGTCATGTTGCAGTTCCGCTTACAGATTCTGAAGTTGCTTCTTTGCGCCACAGTGCAGACTGCCTGAAAGACGTAATCAAACAGATTAAGTTCTAATCTGAAAAAACTTACAATCCACAGAGTTTTTGCTTTGTGGATTTTTTTTAAGAAATTACAGAAAATTTAAATTTTTGAATATTTCAAAAAAAATAAAATACAAATTTTTAAGGAAAAGATTATGGAATATAAAATTGAACATGACTCAATGGGAGAAGTAAAAGTTCCTGCAGACAAATATTGGGGAGCACAGACAGAACGCAGCCACGAGAATTTTGAAATAGGAATCGGTCTTGAAACAATGCCGCGCGAAATTACAAAAGCATTCGGCTATCTTAAAAAGGCTGCTGCGATTGCAAACAATTCCCTTAAGCCTGAAAAAATGACTCAGGAAAAACTTGATGCAATTTCAAAAGCATGTGACGAAGTAATTTCCGGTTCATTGAACGACCACTTTCCGCTCGTTGTATGGCAGACTGGTTCTGGTACGCAGAGCAATATGAACGCAAACGAAGTTATTGCAAACCGTGCAAATGAAATTGCAGGCAAAAAGCTCTGCCATCCGAATGACGACATTAACATGAGTCAGTCTTCAAATGATACGTTCCCGACGGCGCTTCATATCAGTGCAGTTTGTGTAATCGAAGACAAACTCCTTCCTGCAGTTGATACTCTTGTAGAAACATTTAAACGGCTTGAAAAAGAAAACGAAGGAATTGTAAAATCAGGACGTACTCACCTTCAAGATGCTGTTCCTATTTCGTTTGATCAAGAAATTTCTGGCTGGAGAACTTCTCTTGAGCGCGACAGGGAAATGCTTGTTTCAAGCCTTCCGTATTTAAAACAGCTTGCTTTAGGAGGAACTGCTGTCGGAACAGGACTTAATGCACCTAAAGGTTTTGATTCAAAAGTTGCAGAAGCAGTTTCAAAACTAACTGGAAAAGATTTTATTACAGCTCCGAATAAATTCCATGCGCTTACTTCAAAAGATGAACTTGTTTTTGCCCATGGTGCAATCAAGGCGCTTGCATGTGATATGATGAAAATTGCAAATGACGTACGCTGGCTTGCTTCAGGTCCTCGCGACGGTCTTGGCGAAATTCACATTCCGGAAAATGAACCTGGTTCTTCGATTATGCCGGGAAAAGTTAATCCTACTCAGTGCGAAGCTGTTACGATGGTTGCTGTTCAGGTTATGGGAAATGATGCAGCAGTCGGTTTTGCAGCAAGTCAGGGTAACTTTGAACTGAACGTATTTATGCCTGTAATTGCATATAACTTTATTCAGTCTGCACGCCTTCTTGCAGAAAGTATTTTAAGCTTTAACAAAAACTGTGCTGTCGGAATTACTGCGAACAAAGAGAAAATGCACCATAACCTTTATAATTCTCTGATGCTTGTTACTGCATTAAATCCGTATATCGGTTATGAAAATGCTGCAAAGACTGCACACAAAGCATTTGATGAAAACATTTCATTAAAAGAAGCTTGCGTTGGTCTTGGATTTTTGACGGCAGAAAAATTTGACGAAGTATTCAAGCCAGAAGATATGGCTTATCCGCAAGGAAAATAAAAAAACTGTAATACGATAAAGAAAATTACATTTTTATAATTTGAATGCACCTTCAGAAAATTAGACATAAAAAGTTCTAACCTTAAGAAGGTGCATTTTTTTGTTTGAAAGCACTCTTTTATTTTTCTGTTTTTTTTCTGAAAATTAAGAGAAGTACGATATTCAGAATGATGAAAAAAACAAAAAGCGAAATGAATATATATTTTCCGAGCGGAAAAAAACTTGATGCAAAAACTGCAATTCCTATGATGAACATTGCAAATCCTGTAATGCGTTTTATGCAAGGAATTTTGTCTTCATCTATGTACTTTGAGTGTTTCATTTTGTAGTCGGCTTTAGGTATGTAGTTCCCCAAAATAATGAATACAAGAGAGCAGAAAATAAGTACTATTTTTACGATGTCAAATTTATAGTCAAGTGCATAAAGATATGTAACTGAACTTGCAAAAAAACTTGCGGCAGCACATATCCATTTTGAAACGGCTTCGAGTTTGCTCTCTTTTTCGCAAGAGTTTTTTCTGCGCTGAAAGTTTACTGCAATGTGGCAGACTGCATTCAGCATGGCGCATATTAACGGAAGGCAGAATACGCTTAAAGCCTTGTGTGCAAAGTTGTCAGGTTCTCCTGAAAAATTCCAGTGGATTGCTATGGTTTCTGGAAGTTTTTTGTAAACTGCAATTCCAAAAAATACAGGAATGATGCATGCAATTGTTGTAATAAAAAAAGTTCTGTCAAAGATTTTTACTTTTGTTTTAGTTGTGTTCATTTTTTTTTCTCCCGTAAAAAGTCAAGAAGATATTTTAATGTGATTCTGATGTTTCTGAATCGCTTTTATTAAATCCCGAGAACCAGAGCATTATTTCTTCAAAAACGCTTGTGTTAAGTTCATAGTAAATGAAATTCTTGAACTTTGTTTCTACAATTAAACCGGCTTTTTTTAATATTGAAAGGTGGTACGAAATTGTAGCACCAGTCATATTAAACTGTTCGCTGATTTCTCCTGCTGATTTTTTTCCTGCTTTTAAGATTGTAAGAATCTCTCGCCGTGCAGGGTCGGAAAGAGCCTTAAAAGTGTCCTGAAAAGCCATATCGTTCTGCTGTGATCCTCCGTTGAAAGTGGTAAAAATAAAAAGTATTTAGAAATATTTCTAAATAGAATATACTCAGAGCTTTACTGTTTGTCAAGAACTATTTTGAAAATTTTCTAAATAGAATGGAGGAGGGGATTTGAAATGAGCTTTTATAACGCTAAAGGAATTTGAGCAGATTTATGACGAGTGAGCGTTTTTCGGGAGAAAGTTTTTTAAAGGATGAAACAAGATTTTTTATTTCCTCTGATGATGATTCGTTTGAGTTTTTGGAATTTTCGCCTGTTATAAGGTATTCGACTGTAGTTCCGAGTGCTTTTGCAATTTTTACGGCAATTTCTGCATTTGGAACTGAATTGTGAGTGCTGAGATAATTGTCTAAAGTCTGTTTTTTTATTCCACTTTTAAGAGAAAGTTCTTTTACTAACATTCCTTGATAATCAAGTTCAGATTTCAAGTTTTCTTTAAATCCCATGAAAATAGAATAACTAAAATTACATAATAAAATGTTGAAATTATCTAAATTTACATATATACTTGTTTTTAATATGTTAAATTACATATTAATTAAAAGCGGGTTATGCTGTTTTACATTTTTGTTAAGCGGCAAATCAGAAGGTGAGATGTTTTGACTAAATCAAATGTAAAAATGTCTATTGTTGTTCCTTGTCTGAATGAAGAAGAGTCCGTTCCTGAATTTATTAAACAGACAAAAATTGTAATGCAGAAAATGAAGCTTTTAAAAGAAACGGAATTTATTTTTGTTGATGACGGTTCTACAGATAATACGCTTGGTGTTCTTCGTAAACTGGCAAAAAAAGATTCAAGTATACATTTTATAAGTTTCAGCAGGAATTTTGGAAAAGAGGCTGCTTTATATGCCGGACTTGAAAAAGCAAAAGGGCAGTTTATTGCAGTTATGGATGCTGATTTGCAGGATCCGCCGTCGCTTTTACCGGAAATGCTTGATGCAATTCAAAAAGAAGGTTATGACTGCGCTGCGACTTGCCGTACTACAAGAAAAAACGAGCCTGTAATCCGTTCATTTTTTGCACGGCGATTTTATAAAATTATGGGCAGGCTCAGCGATGTTCCTGTGGTTGACGGTGCGAGGGATTTTAGGCTGATGACAAAAAAATACAAAGATGCAGTTCTTTCTCTTTCTGAACGTAATCGGTTTACAAAGGGAATTTTTCCGTGGGTGGGTTTTAAGACAAAGTGGTTTCCGTATGAAAATATAGAACGCGTTGCAGGCAAGACAAAATGGTCTTTCTGGAAATTGTTTTTATACTCGATTGACGGTATTATTGGTTTTTCTACCAAACCTCTGGCTTTTTCTGCAGTTGCAGGTGTCGTTTCTGTTTTTGTGGCGCTTGCCCTTATTCTTTTTATCGCTGTCAGACGGATTGTGTTCGGGGATCCCGTTCAAGGTTGGGCAAGCCTTGTGTGTATAATGCTGTTTACAGGCGGAATACAACTGTTCAGCATGGGAATACTTGGATTGTATATAGCAAAAATCTATACAGAAGTAAAACGACGTCCGCTTTATGTCATTCAGGAAGAAAAATAATAAGACAAAATAAATGGTTATGAAGAATTTCGGCGCAACGGTGCAAGCTGCTGACGCGGTGTTTTGTAGGAGATAAAAGATGAATGTAAATCAAAACAAAAAAAACAATTTGCTTTTTTCTATCATACTTTTTTTGTGTGTTTATCTGTTCTTTATATATTTAAATGCAATTTTTCCTGTGCAAAGTGATGACATAGGAAGAAAAATTGGTGGCTTTGCTGCAATGAAACAAAGTTATAATGGCTGGAACGGCAGGTTAGGTGAACTTTTGCTGGTAGCGTTCGGTTCATTTTTTGCAACGACTCCATTTTATTCATTTGTAAACGGTTTCATTGGTGCAAGTGTTATTATGCTTTTATTCGCTGTTTTTACAGGAAGGCTTCCAGAACGGACTTTGAAGGATTTTTCAATTTTTTGTGTAATTTTGCTTTTTATTATGTTTGATCCTTCGTTTGCTTTTGGGTCAGTATTTTATTGGGCAGCAGGTTCTTTTAATTATCTGTGGGGCTGGTTTTTAATACTTTTATGGTTACTTCCTTTTACATTGTTTTGGCGGAATGTGAGTTTTTCAAAATCAGCAAATATTGTTGTTCTGATTATAGAAATTCTGACAGGAATTTTTGCAGGATGGTCAAGTGAACTTGGAATTGTTTTTATTGTATTAAATGCGATTTCAATTGTTGCCGCATTTAAAATGAAAAGAAAAGTGCCTGCCTGGTATTTTGCAGGTTTTATTTCTTTTTGCATCGGCTGGGGAATTTTATATAGTTGTCCCGGAATGAGATTGCGTGCAAATTTATTTTCAAATTATCTGTCTATCGGAGAAATTCTGAAACTTGGTTTAGTTGGAATTATGCGGAGAATAAAAACAACATTTGATAGTACAAATTCATATTTTTATTATCAAAACTTTTTATTGCTTTCTTTATTTTTATTACTGACAAGTTTGTTTTATAAACCAAGTTTAGAAAAGTTTGAAAGTTGTGTACTCGCTGTTTTTTTGCTTTTCTATTCAATAAGGTCATTGCCTAAAATTTGTTATGTTTTATGTGCTATTTTTATTTCTGTGATGAGTTGTTTTGTAATAAAAAAGGAAAATAAATATCTTTCAAATCTTTTCTATATAGTTGCAGGAGTTTTAATTGCGGAATTCCTTTTTATAGGCGCAGGCATACAATTGTGCGGACATCTGCCTGGAAGGGCTTATTTTCAATGTACGATTTGCAACTTGGCATTAATAGCTGTCATTATGGAATTTTGTTTTGAAATTTTTAAGGATAAAATAAAAATTCAAAAAATTGCCTGTATAAGTTGCTGTGCAGTCTGTGTTCTTTTTTCTACTTTTGTTGCAATAGAATGTTATAAAATGTCTGAAAAGTGGACTGAAATGGAACTGGAAATACAGGCACAAAAAAATAATGGAAAAACTGATATTGTCATTGACAAGAATACATTTATTTCCAGATATAAAAATTACGGTGACTGGGGAAATCCCGGAGAAAACCCTGCGGAATGGCCCAATACTTCTTATGCCTCTTTTTACGGAGTGAACAGTATTATTGCAAAATAGTAAAAACAAATACAGGAAGATTTACGGCGCATTGAAAATGTACGGAACAGACTGAAATGTAGCAGAAATCTGACAACTGAAGTGTAGAATTAACGGATACGACTATTTTTCAATGTATGTAAAATTCTCAGAATCCCATACGATTTCTGAAATTTTGCTGACATAATCATCTGCTTCTGAAGAATATTTGTTTCGTTCTAGTTTCATAGAATGATTTTTTTTATTTGCGCTCAAAATAAAACCCTTCTTCGTAATCATCATTGTGTAAACTGTAATAATCAAACAAAAATGATGCTTTAAGAGAATCTCCTTCTAAGGCACTAATTGGATATTCTTCTAGTTGTTTTTCTGTAAGATTCAAAAATCCCATACTATTAACATATTCTATATTATCCATACTATAACATACATTATTTATAAATAAAAATACATTGATTAGCAAAAGAAAATTAATTTGTTTCATTTTTTTCTCCTACAAATGTTTTAAGTTTTCCAGATTTTTGATCATTTTGCTTTTGTTTATTGGGAAAAAAACACATTAATTTTGTGGGAGCCTTTACTTTTGAACCTGGATCTAATGCGTCGGCTAATTTTTGTGCGTAATTCTTCTTACCATTTTTAAGCTCCTTGCCTGTATTACATGAATTTGGATACCTATAAATTCCATTTGGATTCCCATGAGCAGCTATAACAAAAGAATTGACAGGCCGAATTTCTTTTTCACTCCATTCATAAATACTTTCACACTTAGGAAAATAATTTAAATTAGGGCCTTTTTTATCACTTCTTCCATCTGGATCCACATACTTAATCGGATTATTCCCGGCGTAGTGGTACAAAGTGTTATTCGTGGGATTAGGGGGAATTGCGTATCCAATGCCTGTGATAAACTCAACTTAAGGTCATTATCAATTTGTTCATTCATATTACTCCTTCGATGAGATTTTTGGTCAAATCAACATTTTAGGATTTTTGAACAAATTTGGTAATGGCTTTTTTCTTTTGACTAAAATTGGCTAATTCTGCCTGACTCGTGGTGGTTATTTTCTCCCGACGCTAACATTCAAAACAGACAGAAATCTTAAAGCAGAACCAAGAGAAGTTGTTATCCATAAATTTTTTAGGGCAATTTTTTCCTGTAATGTCACCATGTTGTACCAGATTTCCCTTAAACAAAACCCCAACTATTGAACCTAATCCATTGTTGTTTAACACCTTCCGTTCACTATCTTTGTTTACGAGGGTAGAATTAACGGATACTTAATATAGAAGTCATAATGCAGTTTATACATGTATCTTTATATTTTGTTCCCTTATAAACATCTAGTATTTCTACAAAAATAAAGCATGTGATTTTGGCTCCGGTTCCGCTACCAGAGAACAAAAAGTTTTTTCTTGCCATTACAAATGGTTTTACCGCGCGTTCTGCCGCATTTGTGTCTGGCGTTAAAAATGAATAATCAAGATAATTTGTAAGTTTGCCCATCGTTTTAAGCAATAGCTGATAGCTTCTGAAGTTTTTGAAGAATTTAAAATTCTGGCTGTCTGCTGTTTTTGAACCTGTTGCTTTTACAGCGTCTGCAAAATAGCACTTTGCATGTATATTGCAGTTTGAATGAGTAATTTTGTGTTCGGGATGCTCAAGACCGCCACGAACTACCCACATATAGCACTTTCTTTCGTGACCGTCTGCATATTCACTCATTGGCCATGGTCATGTTTCGCTTTCAAGTCTTTTCTGTGCAATCCAGAATCCTGTTTTGTTCCAGAAAATTACTTTTAAAAGCTTATGATTTTTATTGCAGAAAAAAAAACTGATTCACTCAGGGCGTTGAGCTTCATGATCAGTCTAAGGTGCTTTTTGTTGGTACATCCTTTTCACACCATTTTTTTACATATGCATCAAGTTCAGGTTTTAGAACAATGATGTCATGATATTCGTCTGAAAATTTTCCTTGCCATGTAATTTCTCCATTAGTATGGGAACTTGTGAAAAAAGAATCTATAAATTTTTTGTCAGTAATAATTGGTGAAATATTTAGTTTCATTAATAACTGGATTGCTTTAGAGTTGCACCCGTCAAGAGCATCAGAAAAATAATCGTATTGAGCATCAATGTTTTTTATATTCAGAAAATCTGAATCATTGCAATAGTCAAAAATGCATGAATAATAACATACATCTTTTAAACAGTCATCAGTTTCCAAAAAAGTGTCCAAAGCATTTTCTTTTTCAAAAAAATAATTCAGCATTTCAAACTGATTATTAGTAATCATTTTTGTAACATACCATTTATTTCCATATTCATCTGCTTTGAATGCATCAGGTTTTATATCTGTATGTTCCAATAACATTTTGAATATATTGATGCTTGTATTCTTATTATCGAAATTTATCGAAATAAAAAGTGGATTATAACGATTTTCTTTGTCTGTTAATTCCAAATTTGCACCATTATTGATAAGCCATTCCAATAAACCGCAATTCTGTTCTTTAACAGCAATTAAAGCCAATGTATCATTTCCATAATAATTATTTACAGGAAAGCGATAATTAGTATTTTCCATAATAGTTTGCAGATTATATAATTGGTGAACTGTTAAAAATAATTTCTCTAAGTGTTTTGGCTCTAACCAGTCTTTTGAAATTATTTTATTAACAGAATTCCAATTTTCTGATGTCAATTCTGCCATTGCACATTCTAATTCTTTAGTAAAAATCAAGTCGTAATAAAAACTTTTCTCGTTGTCTGCATAGGAAACAGATTTTAATTCTTTTTCGATTTGCTCAAAATGTCCTTGCTTAATTTTTTTTATAACATCATGTCTATTCATTTTTTTTGAACACGAGAAAGGAAAAATAATAAGAATCAGAATAATAATACTGTTTATCAGTCGATTAGCCATATTGCATCAACTCCATTTGTTTTTAAAGTCTTATCAAATTTCTCATACCATGATTTATTCCCATTTGTCCTAAGTTGTGGATCATGAATCATTTCTATATCCAAAGATCCATTTTCAGATATATCCGTTATTGTAAAAAAGTGTCCATTACAATGACCAATGACTTTTATCTGTTTATCAGAATTTTTAATTACATTAAGTAGAACTGAAATTGTTGATTTTTTGTCAATCTTAAGAATATGATTAACTTTCTTTCCTGATATGTCTTCAAATAACTTTTTCATCGTATCCATTGTCATATTAGCATCAGATTCATTATATGGATTAACTTGATCATTTGCATGATCATAATATGAAAAATATTTATCTAGAGAAGCATAAGATTTTAATTCTGTAGCATTAAAAGGAATATTATGTTGATTACAATATCGTTTTCGTTCAGATAAAGCATTATTATATATTTCAGTAAATAAACATCCGAACTTACCAATTGTATTACGTTTTGTATATATTTTGTTACCATCATCATCTATATAATATTCCCCAGAAGGGGTAGTTCCCATGTACAAATTGCGATTTAAATTATCATTTTGTTTTTGATGGAAAACAGGTTTATAAAAATCCCGCCCGTCAGAATCAATATACTTAACAGGATTATTCCCTGTATAGTGATATACATTCATATTAATACTATTGAAAATTCCACCTTCACCAGCAACACTGCCACTCATGTATTCAGTTAAAGCCGGATCAGTGCTAAGCCACCTTGAATACCTAGGATCTAGATAACGTGCTCCATAATAATAAAGTCCTGTTTCCTCATCAATTTCTTTACTAGTGAATTTGTACGGCAGATACTCTAGCCCTGTGTTCTGCGTTTTTTCCACCCATGTTTCGCCGTAAGGCGTGTATTCAATTCTCTGATACTCGTCACCCTTGTAGTCTGAGATAAGCGAAGCAGAGCCAAGATGGTCAGAGTGGTAGAAATACTGTTTATAGTATTCCTCTTGGTAAGTTGGATTTGTACCGCTGTTAAGTTTTGTTACAATGCGAATTTCACCAAGATAGATGTTCTTCGCAGACTGTCCGCCATAAACATTGTTTCCGCTATCGGTATGCAAAGCCCACATCTTGTTGAAATACAATGTTTCAGAACTTTGCGTGTATTTGTTTGAACGCTGTCCGTCCTGTCCGTAAACGTAAGCAGTTGAGTAATTTGAATCAACGCTTGAAATTAATTGGTTGCGCTCGTTCCAAGTGTATGTCCTACAATATCTAGAACCTTTAATTCCGCTGTTACTATTGTCCTCTTTAAACAATCCCCAACCGTAATCTGTTGAGTAAACATTTTCTGCTTCCTGCGTAATCTTGTGATAAGAGACATCTTCGCCGTTGCTTTCAAAGCTTCCGTCTTGTTCGCAGATTATATTTCCATTCGCATCGTACTTGTAATAACGGTCGCCAGCGCGGACAAGTCTGTGCGCGAAATTTTCGTCATATACATAATCAAAGTTATAGTTTAAGTTATCTCCGATTGACTTCTGCGGAGTTACAGTCTCCGTTGAAATTTTGCTTGTCATGTTTCCCAAACCGTCAGTATCAAAACTAAACACCTGCGAGTAGCTTGAAATAAACTCAGGCACAGAAGAGAGGTACGGATTATATACCGTCTCTCCCTCAACTTTAATCAGCTGATAAAGATTATCATAACTGTAAGTCTGCTTTGTTTTGTAGTTGCCTGTCACTGTGTCAAGGCAGTCGTTCTCATATCCGAGAACATTGCCGACAGCATCAAAACTGTAAGTTATGTTCTGATAGCTCTGTCCCCACTTGTTTTCTGTTTTTATCGTATCGAGCCACCTACGGGCAGTGTTATACGTGTATTCCGTAAACGTACCGTTACCATAGTCTATTCTCGTACGCTGTCCGTACTCGTCATAGAGAATGTTCGTGACATACTTGAATTCATATCCGTAATGTTCTCCTGTTACGCTTACGACCTGTCCGCCGTTATCGTAGCCGTAAGTGATTTTTTCGCCATCAGGGTAAACAATCCACTGCATTCTTCCCAAGTAATCCGAACGGTATTCCATTACGGCAGTTTCTGTCGGGTTGTTTCTATTCAGATGCGTTGCGAGAGTGCGAGTTTCTTTTGTAACCTCTCCAAGCTTTCCGTACTCGTATTCAAGCGTACCTGAGGCATCAGTTATAGAACGGATTTTTCCTGCTGCTCCGTGCGTGTTGCTTGCTCCGCCGTAAGTATAAACGGTGTCTTCTGTGTCGGGATAGTCAATCCTAACAAGGCGGTTCAAGCCATCATATTCGTATACAATCTGCTTGTTATTCTCTTTTAAAACGCTGTTGTTCTCTCGCACAAGATTGGAACATTCATCATAGAAGAATTCCTGTCTTCCAGAATCAAGGCTTTCAAGCGCAGTTCTGCGACCGAGAAGGTCGTATTCGACTGTTATCGGATTTCTCTTTGCATCAAGTGCGTTCAGCATTTCGCCGAGTTCGTTGTAGCGGTATGTAACTTCTGTAAGTTGTGCTCCGTCTTTGTCAAACTTTGCCACTCGCACGATGTTTCCGCGACTGTCAGTTTCTTGAACGCTGACATTTCCGAGAGGGTCAATGGTTTCAGAAATTAATTTATTTTCTTCTATATAAAACCTATTTTCCTGTACTGAACCATCTGGTAAGACAGTCCTAATCTGACGGTCTTTTTCATCGTACTCGTAAGAGGAAAATAAATCTGTCATCTTTGGTTTTGAACTCAACAAACTCTCCAAACTTCCTTCGATGAATTCCGTCATTCCAGCTTTTACGGTACGCCCTTTGCTGTCGTATTCAACGGCGCCGCTTGCGTTCCAGCCATCAATGCCGTTGACAAATCCTGTTTTTGCGGTTCTTACGGCACGACCAAGACCGTCAATCTGTAAAACAGTCTGAATTACAGAATCATCATCAGAATCAAACGTTACTTTGTTACTTGTTATAGCATACCACAAACCGTGGAAGCTGTCAGCATTTTTTTGAGGCATAACATATTCATAACTCACGGCAGGGAGTTCAGCTATTCAATATTTAACGGAAAACTTTTTATTTCATTGTTATCCATATATAAAAGTTGATTTTCAAAATCAAAAAGAATAAAGTTAGTATCAGTATCGGGAATAAGTTTTTGTGTTTTTTGCGAATTAAAATCGGTTACACAAATTCCAATTCTTGCAGTTTCCCAATCATCTATACCTAGCCTAAAGTTTTTATTACCTAAAAATTGAGTTGCAACTTTACCAAGTTTAGGGTTTATCAAAATATATCTTTCACCTAGTGAGAATGAAGTTACCTTAAATTTAAAATCATCTTCAATTCCATAAATATAAATTACCCGATTTTCTGAAGTTCCTCCATCAAATAAAAGATACCCATCTTGAAAATAAAAAGTACCTATTGAACAACAGTCGTCAATATATCTAACAAGTTTTTTTTCATCCGTATTAACAAGTACCCACCATTCTTTATCAGAACTTAACTTAATTCCTGATATTTCATATTCTTTATCAAGTTTTATCAATTCCTCTTCTTTTACATTAGAAATAATTGAATATTTATTATCAAGCTTGTCGATAACAACTCCTGACTTTAATAATTCGATAAATTGCTGCTTATCAGCAGAAATTTCTTTTTTAAGTTGATTCATTTGAATTTCATTATTTTCTGCAAAAGAATCTGCAATAGATTTTTTTTCATTTAAACTTAGTCCAAGGTTATTGTTCTCATTTTGATTCAACTCTTTATTGCCATTTTCCTTTTTTATCTTGCAGGAAAAGAAACTCATAAGAACTAAATTTATAACAATAAACATTTTGAATTTAATTAACATAAATACTTATTCTCCAAATTTTTATTATCAAAATAGAATACAGCAAAAAGACTGTTATTTTTGTTCAATTTCCATGTAAAATCCTCTTACATAGTCAGTAATTACAGCTACAGATTTTTTACCTCGTACATCTGAAAAATCAGTCCCTTTCCTCGCCATATATGGCTCGAACATATCACCTTTATAATAGGCAATCCCATGTACTCCTTCCAGATCATTATTCCCCCAAAATTCTTTTTGTTCGTAATATAAGACAGCTGGATTATCTCCTATTTCTTCTCTCAATTGTTCTTCAGATAAACCGACCGGTATTTCTTTCCATGTTGTAGTAAGAGAAAAAACTTTACTTGCCATATCAGTGAATGAAACAGGTTTCCCATGTTTATCAAATCTATTGTCATTAACATATTTATCTAATCCATAAATATAAAAACCATTTGGTTTATACCCTGCCATTAAAAAACTGTTAATTTCAGAAAAATAAATACATGCCTCAGGGAATACAGTTTTTCCAGCTATTCTTTGAGTTAACAATGCTGTTTTAAACTTTATTGGTCCAACTTTACACTGTTGAATATGATTATAGTCAGTAAAATCTATAGAATTATTAATAGCCCTTTCCTTCATTTTTTTTTGAATTTCATGCGGGAGACCATGTTTTCTTCCATCTGGGTCTGTATACTTCATCGGATTATTTCCCGCGTAGTGGTATAAATTCCCATTTATGTGATTAAATACACCGCCCATACCTGGTAAATTTTGGTTATATCGTTTTGCCTCCTCGTTTATAGGTGCTTTCGGGATGTATTCGCCCAAAGCAGGGTCAGTACTAATCCACCTTGAATACTTCGGATCAAGGTATCTAGCGCCATAATAATACAACCCTGTCTCTTCATCAATCTCTTTTCCTGTGAATCTGTACGGCAGAAATTCCAAGCCAGTATTCTGCGTTTTTTCTACCCAAGTTTCGCCGTATGGAGTGTATTCCATTCTCTGATACTCGTCGCCCTTATAGTCGCTTATGAGCGAAGCGGAGCCGAGATGGTCAGAGTGGTAATAATACTGTTTGTAGTATTCCTCCTGGTAAGTTGGATTTTCACCACTGTTGAGCTTTGTGACAATGCGAGTCTCACCAAGATATATGTTCTTTGCGGTTTGTCCTCCGTAAACAGAGTTACCACTGTCTGTATGCAGAGTCCACATCTTGTTGAAATACAAAGTTTCAGAACTTTGCGTGTACTTGTTGCTCCTCTGTCCGTCCTGTCCATAAACGTAAGCAGTTGAATAATTTGAATCAACGCTTGAAATTAATTGGTTGCGCTCGTTCCAAGTGTATGTCCTACAATATCTAGAACCTTTAATTTCGCTACTATTATTGTCTTCCTTAAACAATCCCCAACCGTAATCTGTTGAGTAAACATTTTCTGCTTCCTGCGTTATCTTGTGATATGCGACATCTTCGCCGTTGCTTTCAAAGCTGCCGTCTTGTTCGCAGATTATGTTTCCGTTTGCATCGTATTTGTAGTAACGGTCTCCTGCATTTATTAGTCGGTGAGCAAAGTTTTCGTCATATACGTAATCAAAGTTATAGTTTAAGTTATCTCCGATTGACTTCTGCGGAGTTACAGTTTCTTTTGAAATCTTACTTGTCATGTTTCCAAGTCCGTCAGTATCAAAACTAAACACCTGCGAGTAGTTTGACACAAATTCCGGTACAGAAGAGAGGTACGGATTATATACCGTTTCACCCTCAACTTTAATCAACTGATATAAATTATCGTAGCTGTAAGTCTGCTTTGTCTTATAATTTCCAGTTACAGAATCCAAGCAGTCATTCTCATAGCCGAGAACATTGCCCACAGCATCAAAACTGTAAGAAATGTTCTGGTAATTCTGTCCCCATTTGTTTTGGGTCTTTATCGTATCAAGCCATCTGCGTGCAGGGTCATACGTGTATTCCGTAAACGTACCGTTACCATAGTCAATGCGTGTTCTCTGTCCGTACTCGTCATACAAAATGTCTGTAACATATTTAAATTCATGTTCCAAATGCTCACCAGTAACGGACACGACTTGACCGCCTCTGTCGTAGCCATAAGTGATTTTCTCGCCATCGGGGTAAACAATCCACTGCATTCTTCCTAAGTAATCCGAGCGATATTCCATTACGGCAGTTTCTGTCGGATTGTTTCTATTCAGGTGCGTTGCAATTGTTCTTGTTTCTTTTATAACTTCGCCGAGTGCGCCGTATTCGTATTCAAGTGAACCTGATGCATCAGTTATAGAACGGATTTTTCCTGCTGCTCCGTGCGTGTTGCTTGCTCCGCCGTAAGTATAAACGGTGTCTTCTGTGTCGGGATAGTCAATCCTAACAAGGCGGTTCAAGCCATCATATTCGTATACAATCTGCTTGTTATTCTCTTTTAAAACGCTGTTGTTCTCTCGCACAAGATTGGAACATTCATCATAGAAGAATTCCTGTCTTCCAGAATCAAGGCTTTCAAGCGCAGTTCTGCGACCGAGAAGGTCGTATTCGACTGTTATCGGATTTCTCTTTGCATCAAGTGCGTTCAGCATTTCGCCGAGTTCGTTGTAGCGGTATGTAACTTCTGTAAGTTGTGCTCCGTCTTTGTCAAACTTTGCCACTCGCACGATGTTTCCGCGACTGTCAGTTTCTTGAACGCTGACATTTCCGAGAGGGTCAATGGTTTCAGAAATTAATTTATTTTCTTCTATATAAAACCTATTTTCCTGTACTGAACCATCTGGTAAGACAGTCCTAATCTGACGGTCTTTTTCATCGTACTCGTAAGAGGAAAATAAATCTGTCATCTTTGGCTTTGAATTCAATAAACTCTCCAGACTTCCCTCGATAAACTCTGTTATTCCTTCTTTTACTGTTCTGCCCTTGCTGTCGTACTCAATCGCGCTGCTTGCGTTCCAGCCGTTTTTCCCGTTCACAAATCCTGTCTTTGCGGTTCTGACTGCGCGCCCGAGCCCGTCAACTTGTAAAACAGTTTTTATCACGGAATCATCTTCAGAATCAAATGTAACTTTGTTGCTTGTTATAGCATACCATAAATCATGGAAACTGTCAGCATTTTTGTGCGGCGTAGAATACTAGGAAAAGTTTGTTCTTATTTTCATAGATTATTTTATAAAATATACTAATCTATTTTATTTATTGCTTCTATAACTTGTTGAAGTTGTTCTATCATCTCTTTGTTTTTTGTTTGCATTTCTTTATCTCCATCGATAACTCCAGAAAGCAATTTTATTCTGTAATTAATTATTTCCTCTATAGTTTGTTGTTTTCCATTGAAATCGTATTTTCGTTTACAATCAATAAAATCTAAGTTTTTTTTATTCATATTCTATTTCTGTTTTTACTTTACATCCCCCATTATTTTGATTACCATTTCGCAAATTTACAGAATAGTAATCATATAAAATTTCATTTCCATGAGAATCATAAACAAAATTATACGAAACAGAATTTGACACTTCTTTATTTTTTCTGTCCCATTTATCATAATCTTTTTGTATTTGCTTACTTACTTTTCTGTCATTATACTGATATTCTGTCTTAAATATAGTTTTAAAATCTCGCTCCTCTTTTCGTTTTACCAAAAGTTCTTCAGAAGTTTTCAAATCATCAGAATAAGAAAATTTAGCCAAATATTCTACATCACTAATACCATAGTAATTATAATGTATCTCATGAATTTCTTTAATTAAACCTTTCTCTAAAATAAAATTTGTTGCATTATAATGAATATACTCAGATTCAGATGGTTCTTGATTTTTTAATAAATCCTTGAAACTTGAAATACAATATCCTTTTTTAGTTTTTTTTATATAGAATACGGTATTAATATTATGTTTATCAAATTTGAACACAAATAAAGTTTTTGAAAAAAAATCATATATATATTTGTATTCATACTCTAAAGCAGTTCGTATTTCATCATCATATGTATACTGATCTTTAAATGATTTTAACCGTCCATAATTATCATAGTCAAATAGATAAATTGTTTTAGTACCCTTTATTTCTTCATTGTCGAAAAATCTTATACACAGACCATTTTTATACAAAACTTCCCTCTTTAGTTTTATTGTGACATTATCTAAAATATAAACTTTTTTCTTTGTAATATTTTTTTCATCATTTTTCAATTTGCACAAATATTCCTTTTTTTCAGATTGAAACCAATTCGAAAAGTCGGTGTAATAAGGACAATAATCTACAGGCACTGTTTTTTTTGTATTAAAATCAAGTAACAAAAATTTGCGATTGGGTTTTAAATAGTTATACATTATGAGATTATATTTATCAGACAATGATTCTTCCAAATTTTTTTTATACTTTGCCATACCAAAAAACATTGAAACTGAAATAGCAGAAATTATCAAAATAAAAAACAAAAGTAATTTTATTTTAATTTTCATAATAGCGGTCTCCTCCTGTTTTATTATTAGCTTTATACACTCTTATGTATTCTATTGTATTATAGTCGACAGTTTTATAAGTTTTTCTAGAAGTATCTGTTATATGATAATAATTTTTGTTTCTGAGCGTTCCCTTTTCTAAACTTACTGTATGTCCACCTTTATACCTAATTGATAGATAAAACTCTCCTTTTTTATCTTCATACTTTTTTATGCAATCTTCAAGTGTTCCATGGAATTCTTCTTCAAATGTAACAAATTTAGAAATACCTTCTCTTTTTAGTAAGACGTTAATTAAACGTGCAAATGCCAATGCACCTAAAAGAGTAACATCTCCCATATTATCACTTGTATCTAATTGGAAAATCTTTTTTTCGGCTCCCAATTTATTTGCCGTTTCTGGACTAAAAACACTTCTTCCTATAATTGAATTTGCTATTCGAGAGGCATCCGTTAAAACACAACCATAACCGCTAATATTTAATATAAGCGGCTGATCTTTTTTTCCTCTATTTGGTTGTTCAGTACCAAGCATAACATCGTAGTCATTCATATAGTACTTAACTAGAGTGGATTTAACTTCATAACCGTCCGGGTCTGTATACTTGACAGGGTTGTTTGCAGCGTATGCAAACAAATTGCCATTGATGTGATTGAACACACCGCCCATACCTGGTAAATTCTGGTTATATCGTTTTGCCTCCTCGTTTATTGGTGCTTTCGGGATATATTCTCCTAAAGCAGGGTCGGTACTAATCCACATAGAATACTTTGGATCCAAGTATCTAGCTCCATAATAATAAAGTCCTGTTTCTTCGTCTAGTTCTTTGGCAGTAAACTTGTAAGGCAAATATTCAAGACCTTGATTCTGCGTTTTTTCAATCCAGGTCTCACCGTAAGGGGTGTACTCGATTCTCTGGTACTCATCACCCTTGTAGTCCGTGATAAGCGAAGCAGAGCCAAGATGGTCAGGGTGGTAATAATACTGCTTGTAATATTCTTCCTGGTAAGTCGGATTCTCTCCGCTGTTAAGCTTAGTAACTATGCGAGTCTCAGCAAGATATATGTTCTTTGCAGACTGACCGCCATAGACATTGTTTCCGCTGTCGGTATGCAAAGCCCACATCTTGTTGAAATACAGTGTTTCAGAACTTTGCGTGTATTTGTTTGAACGCTGCCCGTCCTGTCCGTAAACGTAAGCAGTTGAGTAATTTGAATCTACACTTGAAATTAACTGATTGCGTT